>ERZ1048068.2872-NODE-2872-length-11715-cov-8.742967_pt1 | contig 11715 bp, 7 predicted proteins | sample MGYA00383098_ERZ1048068 | MGnify/ENA primary metagenome ERZ1048068 (study PRJEB29581, sample SAMEA5548368) | metagenome | biome: marine; feature: coastal; material: water | depth 1 m | study: Short-term variability in the microbial, nano- and picoplankton... | reverse complement strand
ATTAACGAAGATAATAAAAAACTCTCTAATCTTAAAATATGGTTACTCAAACCCACTTCTGCAACAGTTGATTAAAAATATACCCATCCCCCTGTTAGCTTTTTTCTGCGATAATATCCTTTTTAAATAATGCTCCGATAACTATAAATTCGGCTGCACAGGATGACTATTTTGAAAGATATACCTGTCTGGAAAAATGTGGACTATGATTGTTTTCACAATGAGATAGTTCCTCTTAACCAACCCGCTGTTATAAGATCCCTAGTATCGGACTGGCCACTGGTGAATGCCGCTAAAAAATCAGCTAATTTGGCGGTCGATTATTTAAAGCCCCTCGATAAAGGTGGCATCACTTCAGCCTTGGTAGGCACTCCAGAAATTAATGGTCGATTCTTTTATAACGATGAGCTAACTGAGCTTAACTTTAAACGCGCACAGGTCACGATGAGCATTGGCCTTGATCGACTTTTAGCGATCACAAAAAACTCCAATCCTCATGCCATTGCCCTGCAAGCTATGCAGCTAAGTGACGTGATGCCAGGTTTTCAACCTCTGCATAATCAACCCCTACTTGATGAATCAATTAAACCCAATATGTGGGTGGGCAATCGCGCCATTGTGGCGCCCCATTATGATATTAATGATAATTTGGCCTGTGTTGCCGCAGGTAGCAGGAAATTTACGCTATTTCCCACTAATCAAATTAACAACCTTTACCCTGGGCCTACGCTAAAAACGCCTGCAGGCGTGCCCATTAGCTTGGTAGATATTAGAGACCCTGACTTAAAAAAGTTTCCAAAATATTCACAGGCACTGGATGTGGGCTTTGAGGCTACCTTAAATGCGGGTGATGCGATTTTTATTCCTGCGCTTTGGTGGCACGGCGTAGAGTCACTTGAAACCTTTAATATTCTTGTGAACTACTGGTGGGGTAATAATTTAAAGAACAAATTTTCACCTGGTGATAGTCTTATTCATGGGATGATGAGTATTGCCCAACTGGACCCAGCAAAGCGAGAAGCATGGCGGCATATTTTTGATTATTATGTGTTTAAAACCATGGATGAACCATCAGCCCATCTACCCAATAATCTTGAGGATATTCTTACCGGCCTTTCACCTGAACAGCGATCAGCAATTGGAGAACTGTTGGCTGAGAAGTTGCAGTAAGTAAATCTTTAAATTTGCGGTGCCTTGCAGTAACTGTCAATAAATTGTTGATGTGAAGGCAGTTGATCAACCATATTATTCACGGAAGCCTTTATAGAGGTTAAAAATCTCTCCAGCTCCTCATCGGTCATCATATTTACGATCGGGTGGAATTCTTCAGGCATCAAACCCTGTCCTAACATGACCTGAGACCAGGAGTTTTCAGCAAAAACATCATTATCTTTTTGGAAGATTCTTCCAGATTCTTTGAATAAATCAATTCGATGCTGAAGTGTTTCGGGTATTCTCATTTCCTTACATTGACGCCAGAACGGGGTATCTTCACGCTCAGTGACATGATAGTGCAAAACAATGAAGTCACGAACAAACAAAAACTCTTCTCTCATTTGAGTATTAAATTCATCCATATCAGACTGATTAATTCCCTGGGTAGGAAACAGTTGCAATAGTCGCAAAATACCTCGCTGAATAAGATGAATACTGGTTGACTCAAGTGGCTCTAGGAAGCCAGCCGCAAGCCCTATTGCAACACAGTTTTTATTCCAGTGCTGCTGTCGTTGACCAGTTGTAAATTTAATCACACGCGGTTTAGTCAGAACCTCTCCCTCGACATTATCAAGTAGGGTTTGCATCGCCTGATCATCGCTCAGGTATTTGCTACAAAAAACCATACCATTACCCACCCGATGTTGTAGGGGTATTCGCCACTGCCAACCAGCATCTCTAGCAATTGATCGAGTATAGGGAATGGGTTCTTCAACAGATTTGGTCTGAACAGCGACCGCACTGTCACAGGGCAAAAACTCTGTCCAGTCTTCGTACGCTGTACCCAGCGTTTTATTGATGAGTAATCCAGAAAATCCACTGCAGTCGATAAACAAATCACCCTCAATCAATTGCCCACTTTCTAGGGTTAAATGCTCTATGTAACCTGTGTCTGAATTAGTCGAAACATTTGTAATTTTACCTTCGACACGCTGACATCCATGCTGCTCTGCAATTTTACGAAGGTATTTTGCATATAAACCAGCATCCATATGAAACGCATAATTGAGTCCATTATTAGGTAATACCGCAAACTTATTACTCTTGGCTGCCTGAAGTTCATTACAATAATCACCAAACTGGCTACTTATTCCCTGCTGCTTGCCTTTCAACCAAAAATGCTGGAATCCAGCCGCCCAACAGTCTTTTCCTGTAAAGCCAAAGGAGTGAATATAGTTTTCATTCACGTTTTTCCAATTTTCAAATGAAATACCCAATTTAAAGGTACCCTGAACGGATGCCATAAAATCTCTTTCATCTATCTTTAGTAATCGATGAAGCGTGATCATACTGGGGATAGTTGCTTCGCCAACACCCACCGTGCCAATTTCGTCTGATTCAACCAGTGTGACATCAATAGTTTTACCTATGAGCTTAGATATCGAGGCAGCAGCCATCCATCCAGCTGTTCCACCGCCGACAATAATGACTCTTTTTACTGACTGATTGGGCAACTTTAAATCCTCTTTATCTTTTTAATCTACTAATCAATAGATTACGAATGTCACTGGCCATTTGTTCACTTATTTCATCAAGCACACCTCTTGCATGCTTGGGGATATGTTCAAAATTTTCTTCATTAGGTTCAAATACATAGTATTCAAACAACTTTTGCCAGACTGCACGCTGCTCAGGTGGCAAATCTCTTAGCCCCATAACCGCATGCTGTAATACATTTAATGGAGAGCCCATATACCTTGGTGAAGTTCTCCACCAATAATTAACCAGTATATTAAAGGTCTCAAGGGCTTCCACATGGTGCCACCACATACTTGGAATCAGTAATGCATCACCAGGTTCCAACTCAACCTCAATGGCTGATTTCAAAGCAGTCCGAAATTTTGGGAATTTTTCAAAGTCTGGTTGTTTAAAATCCACCAAACTGATGGGTTGGCCAGCAGGCGTAAAATCCAATGGGCCCACATATAAATTTTCTAATTGCTCAGGGGGGAAAAGAGTAAATTTTCTTCGACCCGCAACACAACAGGCTATATTAGATGCAAAATCATAATGTGCTGCAATACGACTTTTATTACCCATCCAAATACTGGCCAAGGATTGATATTTTTCAATTACCAAGTCGTTCTGATCCCTGAATCCAGGCAGCCATTTATCAATCATGGTAGAGCCCACATAAAGCACTGACGCGTCAGATTGGTTGTAGTTTTGTTTGATTTCAGTAACTAGTTGACTGAGTGGCATCGCCTCAACGTCAAAATTAAATCCTGTGAAGTCTGAATTATAAAAAATTCGACCATCATCATTTGAGTCACCACGAAAAACGGTAAGTGGTTCATCTGTAGTAAACTGAGACAGGTAATCCAATACCTGTTCTGAAGATTCTTTTGCTGCATTAACAACAGGCCACTGATTAATTATGCCGCGAAGGACAATTGGACGTGATGAATCTAAAATTTCAGCAGATAGACTATCAGGCTGACAATTAAGTACTTCCTGTATTATTTGATCATAGGCTGGCATTTTTAATCCTTTGAGCAACATAAACAGGAGGTATATTCTTGATCTTTATTAAATGAGTGCATTCTTTTTATCAATTAAATCTCTTATTCGAGCATAAGAAGCAACAGCCATATAAATGGGTTGCAGATAACCCTTTTGATTAAAATTAGCTAATGTATCGCCATCTAACTCTAAAAGTTTATGCTCATTAATAGTATAAAAGCCCATCAATTGATTTGAAGTCCCATTATTTAAAGTAATATCGAGGCTAAATGGCTCTAATAAGTCATTATCTGTTAACGCTGAAATAAACCCCTTACCATGCTCATGACCTTGGTGCAGCGCTTCTAATTTGGCCATAATACCCTTCATATAGTCGGTTGGTTTATTACCTTCAAACAACCGCTGCCCCTCATTATCACTAATCTTTGGACTATTAATATCAATAGAAACCACAGGATTAGGGTTTTCATCAGCTGTTTGCTGATAGCCAACTAGAAAAGGCTGGCGCTCTATCATCATAGGTATGTAGCTCGCATGCCACTGACCTTGAGTAATAAATAGATTTTCGTTTTTTTCAAAACCCAATAGGGCTAATGGAAAAAACTCCCCCGTATCACGGCTTTTGGAGAAAAAAATAGGATAACAGGCCTGTATATTTCTAAACTCTAAGGGATGGGTCATAGCAAATTGAACCACATCAGCTTGTGTTTTCCCTGGCTCAGTGAGAACACGTGTATCATGATGTGTCTCTGGACTTAGCACTACATAGTTACTCATTGAATCTCCTAAAAAGGACCAGTGTGAACGGGGTTAAATTTTTTGTAACCCATACTTGTATATCTTATTAATTAATTCACGATTTGTTGGCATCGAAGCAGCTAGACGCTGGGCAATTTTAGAATTTTCAACAAACATTGCCTGAGCTTGCATACCTGCTTCACGATCCGCTCGCCTCGACATGGGATTAATTTGCGTCTTGAAGTCCATGCCATACAGCACGTATTGAAAGCTGGCTGATGGAAACATTTCGTCAATATGGTAACAATCGCGATGCCAAGGTACCTGATAATGCCATATATCGATAAGCTCTTGAAGCGATTCAGGGACAGAGTCTGCTCGACAATTATCAACCCAATAAGCAGTGTCCGCTCGCTTGGAAAGAATATAATGCAATTTAATAAAATCAATTATACGATTCCAGCGATAGCTAAATTTCTCATTAAACCGTTTGGCTACGATGTCCATGATCTTTCGATTGGCCGGCAATTGCTCAGCAACCATGGCCGCCGATAGCTCAACTAAAACTAGAGCTGAAGCCTCTAGAGGCTCTATAAAGCCAGCCGACATGCCTATAGCAACACAGTTTTTATGCCAAAATTTTTCTCTATGCCCAGGGTCAAAGGTTATTTTTCGAATACTGGCCTTTTCAGCGGCTTTTTCTCCTGCTGTATCTTTTATATAGGCAAGTAACTCGGCTCTAGCATTTTCTTCACTATTGTATTGACTGGAATAAACATGGCCTATACCACGCCTAGTCGGCAATCCAATATCCCATATCCAGCCAGCGGACTGCGCGGTTGAAAGGGTACAGGATTGAATCGGATCCTCTGCTGTTTCATAAGCAACCTGTGCAGCTAGTGCAGAGTCATTAAAGAGATACTTCTTTTTACTCAATGTAGGGATTTTAAAATGTTCACCGATCAATAATGCCCTTGTGCCACTACAATCAATAAATAAGTCGCCCTCTATGGTGCCACTACTGTCCGTTTCAATTGATTGAATATCACCCTCTTCTGTCGAATTTATAGCGGTCATATTTGCACTGATATGCTTAACACCTAATTGCTTCACACAGTGCTTACGCAGAAGTTCTGCAAACTTACCCGCATCTAAGTGATAACCGTAATTAACGTTAAACGCATACTCGGGTGTTGTAATATCTTTGGGCGCTAATTGGTTGTTAATCAGTGGCATTTGAGGACACACTGCATCGGCAAATGGAGTTTCTTCTCTTATTGTTTGCCAATGTGGCGCTAGATTTTTGTCATTAAAGTGATGAGGGGCTGTAAAAGGATGTGAATAAGTTTCACCCTTGCCATAGGTCCAATTATAGAACTGTGTGCCCTGCTTGAAACTGGCACTACATTCTCTAAAAAAATCGGTTTCTGAAATACCCATTTTTTTTAAGGTCGAGCGCATTGAAGGCCAGGTTCCCTCGCCAACACCAATTGTGGGTATATCAGGTGATTCGATTAAATAGAGTTCAAAATCATTCTGACTCGAGTAATGTTCAGCAGCAATAATCCCTGCTGACAACCAACCCGCTGTGCCGCCGCCCACAACAACAACTCTGTTAATACTATGATTCATAACTCTTTTGCATACTATTTAAAATTTACCTTATCTCAGATTAAGGGATCGCTCAATTATTAGTGTTAAGTTATACGTTAGAGACAAAAAAGCCGCTTAATACTAAAGCGGCTTTTTTGTCTTAAGCAACTAGCGATATCACTTAAAACGTGTAACGGAAGCCTATGTTGTAACGTGGGCCAGTTTGACCTGCACGTAAAACCTGTAACTTCTCACGCCCATATGTTCGGTATGTGGAATCTGTTACATTAAGACCATCCATAAATACAGTGAGATTATCACTAAATTCATAACTGGCACTCATGTCAAGCTGACCATAGGCCTCAGTGTTTGTTACGTTAACGCCAGCCTTTTCCTTATCATTATTAAACACATGTCCCTGAGACTGTCCAATGCCATTGAAGAAATCATCCCGCCAGTTGTAAGCAAATCGAATATTAAACCCGTCTTTGTCATAGTAGCCAATTAAGTTGGCTGAATCACTTAATCCACTCAGTGCAAACTGGTCCTCTTTGAATATATCTTCAGGTACATAGGCAACATTTGCATCCACAAAGGTTGCATTTGCAATAACCCCAAAGCCAGTCTCGCCAAAGTTATGCTGAATATTTAGCTCAACACCCTCTACTTTTGCATCATCTTTGTTGACGGGCATACTTACGCTGAATTGCGCATAATCATTGTCATTATCTGAGACTAGTTTGTTATTGGGAGAAGTATTCAAATATTGTTTTACGCCACTAAGATCACCATCTTCAAGATTCCTCAAATCAATGACTCTTTGGAATTCACCACCAGAAAGTACATCGCGAACCCCCCAAAGCTCCATAGTTTCAGTTGTTGAACCAATAAAATTTTCAACATCCTTGGTGAAAAGGCCTATCGAAACGTAATCAGCATCTCCATAGTACCATTCCAGGGAAAAGTCTAGGTTAAAAGATTTGATTGGCTCTAGACCTGGATTACCACTACTGGCTTCATAGGCATTCTGCTTAAATGAGGTGCCATTTGCAGTAACTCCACCTTTGATATCCTCATAATTTGGACGAGTGACTGTTTTACTTGCAGAAAAACGACCAACCAAATCATCATTTAATTCAACTTGAATATCAAGATTAGGCAGAAGAAGATCATATCCGCCATTGTATTCCTCGGCAGTAACACCCTCATCTGCTACTAGTGTAATTTCATTACCACCGGCCCAGGTTGTCTCTTTGTAGTCTGGCACAGTAGCTACTGATTTAACTACAGTCTCCTCATATCTTAGGCCAGCACTAATATTAACGGGGAAATTCATGGCCATAGTGTCATGAGTCGCCTTAATAAATACAACTGAGGTTTCTTCAGTTGTAGCCTTATCAACTGTCCATACATCGGACGCACAATAGAGGTTGACGTATGGTTCTGGTACGCAGCTACCTCGAGGGATGTCAGCATCATCAGCTGTTACAGGTAATAATCTAGCCTTAGCAACAACGTCTTCTAGTGTTGTGTAAAAGGATTCAACTTGACGCAGTTGGTAATCTCCGCCAGAAATGCTATCAAAATTATCTTCCATTGACGTCAAGTCAAGGATATCGGAAATATAACCAGGATCAGAAATACCACCCCAGGTGCCTCGCTCAACCACTGAACTTCGGGTTCTATTGGAAACTTCCGCCATCTCAAGACCAAAATCGATACTCGTCATATCTGACGCATCATAAGTCCCTTTGAACCTAAACTGTTCAATATTCATCTTATTAAGACCATTACCAAAGACACTACCCGTAATAATCATATCATCCGCATAAAGGGGTCTGTGATCACCGCCTTCAGCTACTGTTCGGGGGTCTTGAGGATTAAGCCCAAGCTCTAGGATAGGCAGATCCTCAGTGAAGTACACTTTGGATACCGTCCGATTAAAGCTAGCAAGGGTTACCAGTGAACTGGTTCCAAAAGGGCCATTTGCCTTAGACTCTGCTGTTGAGTCATGATAGTCAAACTCAAGCCTCAATCTGTCAGTGGCAAATAACTCAAGATTCAACCCCAAAGAATTATTTGTGTTAATGGAGCCATCGTGACCAATACCCATCGCGAAGTCGTCTTCGTCCGGATGGCCATTGTCAACCTCACGATACACAAGCGGCGAACCTATTGGATCATCTGAATAATCCCACTCTGCCGACTGAGATGAAGATTGCTGACCGCTGAACCAGGCTGACAAATCATTGTAGTTACGGTCAACTTCCATCTGTGAATAGGTATAATCGACTGTGGCGGTTAGGGCCTCTAACGGACGGTATTGGAATGTTAATTGGCTATTTACACGATCCGAGACATATTCTGAAAGATTATATGCCAAACTCTGAGGGATAGAGATCGACTTCATACAACCATCTTCATACGAGACGCCCTCACAGTCTGGACGGTTAATCTGTCTATCTTCTACATTTCCATCAACTATATCTGCAGGTACAGAAAGCCTGTTATCAAAACTAGTCGCATGACTAGTATTCCAGCCACCAACATTAGCGAATCTCTCTGCGTTATTTCTTTCTTGCAAAGAGAAACTCAGCGAGAGGCCTACAGTATCATCAGCAAAGGTGTCAGAGATTAATCCGGCTAACTCAGGAGTGAAATTTTTGCCCGTAACAACTGAGGTATCAATAGCAGCTTTCGCTCCAAATGTTCGGACATAGCCAGCTTCAAGCGGCTTTGTAGTCACAATATCAATATGCGCACCAATACCGCCTGTGGGTACGGCAGCATCACCGGTTTTCTTGACAATAACAGCTTGAATTCCTTCGGAGGCTATATCGCCGAAACTAAAGGCTCGACTGATACCGCTATGAGTTGGCATCTGACGACCATTAAGCGTTACCATGTTGTAGTCAGGGCCAAAGCCACGGACGGTTACCTTGTTACCCTCACCTCGAGAACGATCAATTGACACACCCGTAATGCGCTGAAGCGCTTCAGCCAAGTTTGTATCTGGGAATTTACCCATATCTTCAGCAGAAATAGCATCAGCAACACCTACTGTGTCACGCTTAAGGTCCATAGATTTTTTAAGACTGGCACGGATACCACCCTCGACAATCACCTCTTCAATTTCAAGCTCTTGCGCCTGACTAAAGGAAGGCATTGTGGATCCAACTAACGCAACCGCGACACTGCTAGAAAGAACGTTCTTCTTGAATAACATTTTATGTAAAACCCCCTGAAAAAATACTTTAAAACTGGCACTCTGATTTGGCAAGCCTCAGCGAGGCCAATTCAATGTGACAAAATACATCTTCAGCGCTGCAAAGGCATTGTTTTTGAGACGAAACTCACATATATGCGATAACAGGGGCAACTTAGTGGGAATATTGCCGAAGGGCCCTAATCATTTGAGTTTCTTATTTGTGAAATATGACTCATAAAGACTATGAAAATATTGTTATGGTGTAAAAAAGCATTTAACAAACTATTGCCCAATAAATATTCGGTCTAAATAAAAAGCCAACCTTATACCCGCTTGGTTTAAACGCTGATTTGCAATGGGCTTATTTTTATCTTGATACCACTGCCCCAGACGCATGAATTTTTCTCCCTTCCCAACCCCAAAATCATATATTTCCTCAGTCAAAGTCAGTGACTCTTTCGCCCAGTCAGAGAAGGTTGAGTTTTGCCACTGAGCCCTCTGCTCATTTGATACCTTATCGAGAGTTTTTACATATTCTTCAGGATTTAGCTTTGTATCTGTTAACAAACCATCCCAAACCCTATGAAGATTATATTTTCTTGGAGAATTATACCAATTTACGGCTACCCGATTTCCACCCGCATCATCGTATTTTCCCACATGTAACGGCTGATGAATATCAGCCACAAAATGTACGAAAAACATCAGTGCTTCGCGCCTAACCTGCTGTGAATTACTGGGCTTTTGTAATTCTTGGTAAAAATAATCCAAAGCCCATAAAATATCCCCAGCAGGCACTGATCTGTGCTTATCAATGTTTTGATTGGGCTTAAATTTTACATAGTGCCAACGCTTGGAATGCGACCATTTAGGGTCTGATTTAACACTATCAGCCCATGAAGAAACCGAGGCTAATGACTTGCCGTCAAGCAACAGATTAACCTGCTTTCTTGAGGCTACTGATAGGTTATTTTCTGCAACAATAGCAACAACTTTATGCTCTTTTTCCCACCAAGCTAAGGCTGCTGTGGAGTAAAAAAATATCACAAATAAAAAAATACCTGCTCGAATCATTTATGATTACCTAAGAACAATATGTATAACTCAGTTTAATATAAAATAAATTTTCTATAAATTATTAAAACCTAGCGATAGGATCTATTGACAGAAACCATAGGCATGGTAGCTTTAAATTTTAAATAACGAACGGTTAGGGCTACACGTTCTTTTATTCAACATATTAGCGGGTATTCAATGATTACTAGCAAACACTATTTTCCCATTTTATTTTTGACAACCCTGTTATTCGCGTGCAGTGATAAAGCACCAGAACTGGAGGTGGTATCTACAGCTAACAAGGCAATCAGCGAACAATACCTATGGGATCTCACCGATCTATACCCTGACCTGAACGCCTGGCAGGCAGCCAAACAAAAAGCTAGCCAACAAATAAAACAGCTTTCAAAACTACAGGGAACATTGGGAGGCAGCGCTGAAAAACTGCTATTTGCTTCTGATCAAATATCAATAGTATATAAGGATGTTGTGCGCATCTATGTGTATGCAAATCTAAATGCTGATGTGGATACGCGAATCGCTGAAAATCAGGAGCGCAGCCAACTAGCGCGCAATCTTTTTAGCGATCTTAGTGCAGCAGTTAGCTGGTATAACCCAGAATTGTTGGCTTTGGGTGAAAAGAAAATTTCCCAGTTTCTTGCTCAGGAACCAAAACTAGCCAAACATGGTTTTAGTATCAATGATGCACTTCGTCGTGCTCCTCACACCTTGGAAAAAGATAGTGAAACTCTGTTGGCGAAGACTAGTAAATTAACTGGTGCAGCTAATTCTATCTACTCGGTTTTCGCCAATGCCAATATGCCTTGGCCAACAGTGACCTTATCTGATGGTAAAGAGATTAGACTGAGTCAAGCCGGTTACTCTGCGGGTCGGCAGGCGTCTTCAAGAGAAGACCGAAAAATGGTTTTTGATACTTTTTGGTCCGTATGGCAGGACTACGAAGCTACCCTGGGCGCAATTATGAACTCGCAAATTCAGGGGCTGGCTTTTAAAACTGAGACCCGAAACCATGAAAGCTCTCTCGGGCGAGCTCTGTTTGATGACCATATGCCGCCTGAAGTCTATGAGACTCTGATTGCAGAGGTCAATCAATCGCTTCCTACCCTGCATCGCTATTTTAAATTGCGCAAACGTATGCTCGGCATAAAAGATGAGATGCGTTATTACGACATCTATCCACCCCTTGTTAATCTTGAAAAGCCATTTAGCATTGAAGATTCCATTGAAGTTACAAGGAGAGCGCTCAAGCCTTTGGGTGCAGAATATATGGCAGCTTATGATCTTGGGGTTAAAAATCGCTGGATGCATGTTTACCCATCAGAAGGCAAACGATCAGGCGCCTATATGTCGGGGGGTGCCTATGATATTCATCCCTATGTTCTGCTTAATCATAATGATGATTTTGAGAGCGCCTCTACATT
>ERZ1048068.2868-NODE-2868-length-11728-cov-4.617236_pt1 | contig 11728 bp, 9 predicted proteins | sample MGYA00383098_ERZ1048068 | MGnify/ENA primary metagenome ERZ1048068 (study PRJEB29581, sample SAMEA5548368) | metagenome | biome: marine; feature: coastal; material: water | depth 1 m | study: Short-term variability in the microbial, nano- and picoplankton... | reverse complement strand
TGTCTCATAAAGTTTACCTAAAATAAATTGAACCTTCACCGAAAAGAAGGCGTTTTGCCACTAATCTTATCGGGAAATTCTAGTGCCATATCATGGCTAAAAGTGACCTTACTAATCTATTATACCGATATCAAGCATAATTTTACTATTCTTTTGCCTTAATTAATCCCAGAACCCGCAGAGTGCCTGATAAATCTGGCCAATGCCGGTTACAATCAAGCCCCGATGCCTGAGCTAAGGCCGAAACAGCATCTTCCTGACCCTTACCAATTTCAACCAGAGCCACGCCAGCAGATGCCAGCCGCCGTTCTATTCTGGGCAGCAAAACTCGCCATGCATCAAGCCCGTCACCGCCACCATCCAGCGCCAGATCAGGGTCAAAATCACGAACATCCCTGTCTAGTTCCTGCATGTCTGCGGTTGGAATATAGGGTGGATTGGCAAGAATAACATCAGCCTTGATATCCGGCTCAACAGCATCGCACCAATGTGAGGCGAGCATTTGCGTTCGGCCATTAAGCCCGTGACGTTCAGCATTGGCCATAGCCATAGCAATAGCATCAGGGTTGAGATCAAGCCCTATGCCGGTTGCCATCGGCCATTCAGAAAGCACCGCTAGCAAAAGACATCCTGACCCCGTGCCATAATCCATTATCAGCGGCGTGGTCGTCACTTGCTGGCAGTGTTCCAGTGCCGCCGCGACCAGTGTTTCGCTATCAGGGCGGGGATCAAGACAAGCCGATGAGATATCAAATCGCATGGACCAGAACTCACGCCATCCACGCATGCGCGATATAGGCTCTCCGGTTAGCCGCCGGACTACAAACGCATCTAGCCGTGTCATCATATCAGCATCAAGGGGTATATCTTCATGCCCATAAACTTGCCGATCAAGCCCCATTGCAAGTCCAACCAGAAGTCTGGCATCTAGCAGTGGGGTATCTATTCCTGCTGCATCCAGCTGGGCTGTTAGCTTGGCAAGCGTGGCTTTAAGCCCGTCTTTAACCATCAGAGGCCAAGGCCGCCGCCTGATCTTCGGTGATAAGCGCATTAACCAGCTCATCAAGGCTTTCGCCTGCTAATATCTTGTCCAGTTTATACAGCGTTAGATTGATCCGGTGATCTGTCACCCGGCCTTGCGGGAAGTTATAGGTGCGGATGCGTTCAGACCTATCGCCGGAACCGACCTGACCTTTGCGTGACGCGGCACGTTCGGCTTCTGCGCGGGCGCGTTCCGCATCATAGATTCTGGCACGCAATATCTTCATGGCCTTGGCACGGTTTTTATGTTGCGATTTTTCATCCTGCTGGCTGACCACAATGCCGGTCGGAATATGCGTAATCCGGACAGCCGAATCCGTAGTATTCACCGACTGACCACCGGGGCCGGATGCACGGAATACATCTACCCGCAAATCCTGATCATCCAGAGTAACATCTACATCTTCGGCTTCGGGCAGAACCGCCACGGTTGCCGCCGATGTATGGATGCGGCCGCCAGTTTCGGTTTCTGGCACGCGTTGCACTCTGTGAACACCGGATTCGAATTTTAATCGGGCAAACACATTATTGCCCGTGATAGTGGCTGAAGCTTCTTTATAGCCGCCAATTCCGGTTTCTGATATTTCAAGCACTTCAAATCGCCAGCCCTGATTGGCGGCAAAACGTTGATACATGGAAAACAGATCAGCACCGAATAACGCGGCTTCATCACCGCCGGTGCCGGCGCGGACTTCTAATATGGCGTTTCGTTCATCATCTTTATCTTTGGGTAGCAACATAATTTTCAAATCATGTTCACCCTGTTCCAGCGCTTTGCCCAGAGTCTGGATTTCTTCTTCGGCCATAGCAATCATGTCAGCGTCATCATCGGCTTCTGCGGCTTCTGCCAATAACGCCCGTGCTGATTCCAGATTGGCAGTAATGTCTTTCACCTTTTCAGCCTGTTCAGCGATAGGACGCAAATCAGAAAGCTCTTTGGATAATTGCATCATTTCATCTGGTGACATATTTGCCGCATCATTGAGCTGATTTTCAATATCCTGACGGCGTTCTAATATCCGTGCCAGATTATTCTGTAATGACATAATCATTTATCCTTAAATTTGACGTTGGCGAATGCGGCCAATCATATGTTCGACCAGATCATTCATCGCGACTTCCTCTTGCTGGCCATCTGTCATGGACCGAACCATTGCCACCTGTCGGGCGGCTTCGTCATCACCAAGAATAACAACATGATCAGCCTTAATGCGATCAGCACGTTTCATTTGCTTGCCCAGATTGCTGGCATATCCTGTTTCTACGCGTAAACCCTGCTCACGAAGCGGCATGGCAAGCTGGAACAATGTCGCCATATGTAGCTCAGACGTGCCAATCATCATCACATCAACCGGCTGTGGCGATGGAATATCGGACAACATGGCCAGCCGTTCAATGCCAGCCGCCCAACCAACACCGGCAACGTCACCGCCACCAAGCATGGCCGTAAGACCATCATAACGGCCACCAGCCATTACCGTGCCCTGTGCGCCTAATGCATCCGTGATAAACTCGAATGTGGTATGGCCATAATAATCAAGCCCGCGTACCAGCCGTGGATTGATCTGGTAATTTATATTCACCGCATCCAGATATGCACGCACAGCCGCAAAATGATCTGCTGAAACCGCATTAAGGTAATCAGCTAAATCAGGAGCATTTACAAGAATCTCCTTATCGCCGTCATCCTTGCTATCAAGAATACGGAGCGGGTTCAGATGAAGCCGCCGCTGGCTGTCTTCGGATAAGTTATCTTTATGCCCGCTTAAATATTCAACCAGCGCCTGCCGATAGGCTTGCCGGCTTTCGGTATCGCCTAGCGTATTCAGATTGAGAACGCAATGATCAGCAACCCCAAGCCGGGATAATATCATATGGCCAAGGGTAATGACTTCCGCATCACCAATAGCTGATGGCACGCCAAGCAATTCAACACCAATCTGATGGAATTGCCGCATGCGGCCTTTCTGTGGGCGTTCATAGCGGAACATGGGGCCAGCATAAAAATATTTTTGCGGCATCGTCTGGGTCAAGCCTGAACTAATCATTGCCCGCACGGCACCGGCCGTGCCTTCGGGGCGAAGCGTCAGGCTCTCACCGCCGCGATCCGTAAAAGTATAGGTTTCTTTTGATACAACATCGCTAGTCTCACCAAGCGGACGGGCAAATACCTCAGTAAACTCAAAAACCGGGGTCGCCATTTCCTCAAAACCAAAACTCAGGCTAAGCGATTTGGCGGTATCAGTCACATGACGATGGCCTGCCATAACCTCTGGCAAGAGGTCTGTTGTTCCCCGTGGTGATTGCAATTTAGCCATGATTAGCCTTTCTTGATTTCGTCTTCGCGCATCTGCTGAAGCACATTTGCGCGTTCTTCGACCAGCGATACAACATGATCAACCAGATCACCATTCTGCAACCGGTGATCAGCCATGCCGGACAGGTATATCTGATGCGTGTCCTTGCCGCCACCGGTTAATCCGATATCCGTTAATCGCGCCTCACCGGGGCCATTAACCACGCAACCGATTATGGAAACCGTGATAGGCTCATTAATATGGGCAAGCCGGTCTTCGATTTCCCGCACCGAGCTGATCACATCAAATTGCTGGCGGGAACATGACGGACAAGAAATCACCGTCACCCCGCGATGCCGCAAGCCTAGTGATTTCAGCATTTCAAACCCGACTTTTACTTCTTCGACCGGATCAGCAGATAACGATACACGCACCGTATCACCAATCCCCGCCCATAGCAGATTGCCCAGCCCGATAGATGATTTGACTGTACCTGCGCGTAATCCGCCAGCCTCGGTGATGCCGATATGAAGCGGGCAATCAATAGCATCTGCCAGCCCATGATAGGCGGCCACCGCCAGAAATACATCAGACGCCTTAACCGAAATCTTGAACTCGTGAAAATCTTTATCCTGCAAAAAACTGGCATGGAAAAGCGCAGACTCAACCAGCGCATCGGGACATGGCTCACCATATTTTTCAAGCAGATGTTTTTCAAGTGACCCGCCATTTACCCCGATCCGCATCGAACAACCATGATCTCTTGCGGCTTTGATGACTTCGGATACCCGATCCGGTGATCCGATATTTCCCGGGTTAATCCGCAAACAGGCAGCACCGGCTTCGGCGGCTTCAATCGCCCGCCGATAATGAAAATGAATATCTGCAATGATGGGAACCGGGCTTTCTTTGACAATCGTCTTCAACGCCGCCGTGCTCGCTTCGTCAGGGCAGGATACCCGCACCAGATCAGCACCTGCATCCGCCGAACGCCGGATTTGTTCCAGCGTTGCCGCCGCATCCGATGTCGGCGTGTTTGTCATAGTCTGAACAGATATTGGCGCATCACCACCAACCGGAACATCCCCAACCATAATCTGGCGTGATTTACGCCGCTGGATATCACGGTAAGGGCGGTGATTTATCATAATAAAGTCTTCCCACATGCTTCATACGCTGGCCATATGATAGGCCATCGTTAAAAAAACTAATAGACTAATGTGTTATTAATTGTTTGGAAGCAAGGTATCAATGGGTTTCTTGTTCAAAATCTGTCCGGCCGCACCCAATGCCAGCCATGGCGTGTCCTGATCCACATACCCCAAACTGATAGCACCGGCATTACCCGTGGTCAGCATATAGCTATTATCGGCGGGAATGGTAATCATTTCACCGGCCGCCAATAGCTTTGCCAGCACCGGTTCACCAACCGGCGGGGATAGCTCAACCCATGCTTCGGCAAGGGCAGTTATGGCCAGGCCATCTGTCCGTGCCGGCATGATTGATGGATTTGTATTAGCCGCGGCGGGATCAGTTGCTGAGCCGTCAACCATGTCGGATATGACATTTGAGTTTTCGGCATTATCCTGTTTTGCGGCAGTTTCTTCTGTTGTGTTTACTTCAGAGCCGGTTTCTGTTGTTGCCGCATCAACGGTTATATCCAGTGCAATGGTAGCTATTTCCGTTTCGGTTATTTCTGTTATCACTTCATCCGCGTTCTGTTCGATGCTGTCTTTACCTAATTCAGTATCCAATTCAGTACCTAATTCAGTACTGGCGGTTAGTTCGGCATCCGGCACATAATCATTACGCATAAAATACCATGCCGTATAGGATACAATAATCAGCACCACGCCGATCATGATCATATTGCGCCAATCACCGCCGCCAGCGTTTTTGTTTTCAATAAAATGATATTCCGGCTGACGGTCGGATGCGGCCATTGTTTTGCTCAATCGCTGGCACATGGCATCAGCATCCAGATCAAGACATTTGGCATAAGACCGAATAAAACCAAGCACATATGTAGCACCCGGTAATTTTTCACGTTCACCAGTTTCAAGGAATTCAAGGTATTTAACTGATATCCGCAACTGGCTAGAAATATCGGAAAGCGATAAACCTTGTGCCACTCGCGCGGTAGCTAATTCACTGCCAACAGCAATAAATGGGTCTATGTCAGAAGGGTTGGAAACCATAATATCTCACAATAGTTATCGGCTTAATCTAACTTTTTCCGATATAAAGGTCAAACGCATCTTAAGAATAGGCTATCCCCCGCTTACGCCCCCCGTTTAGCCATCTTTTATCTTGTGATTAATTGGGGGGATTTGGGGGATCAGTTTGCATCCAGTCCAAAAGCGGAATGGAGGCTACGAACGGCAAGCTCTTTATAATCAGACGCTATTAATACACTGATTTTTATCTCTGATGTTGAGATGACTTCTATATTTATGCCTTTATCTGCCAGCGTTTCAAACATGGTTTTTGCGACACCCGGCTGGCTCCGCATGGCAACGCCAACAACAGATATTTTGCAAATATCGGATGACGTGATCATATCGGCACAGGTAATGATTTTCCGCACATCATCCAGCACTTTGCGTGTCCGTTCCAGATCGGTTTCCGGCACCGAAAAAGTAATATCGGTTTTCCCCGGTTCGCTGGCGGCGGTTTGCACAATCATATCAACATTGATATGCGCATCGGCAAGCGCGCCAAACACAGTTGCCGCAATACCGGGCGAGTCTTCGATAGCGACTAGCGTTACCTTGGCTTCATCCAGACTGAAAGCGATACCGCTTACTGAACTTTTTTCCATATCTGGTTCCTCCTCAATCACCATTGTTCCGGGCAAGTCTTCAAAACTTGATAATACCTGCAATTTGACCTTATGGCGCATAGCCATGGCAACAGATCGTGTTTGCAGAACTTTGGCACCGCCTGATGCCATTTCCAGCATTTCTTCAAACGTAATATGATCCAGCTTTTGCGCTTTTGGCACTACACGCGGATCACAAGTATACACCCCGTCAACATCGGTAAAGATATCACAGCGATCAGCATTCAACGCCGCCGCCAGTGCCACAGCGGATGTATCAGACCCTCCACGGCCAAGCGTGGTGATCCGGTGATCCGGGCCTATCCCCTGAAAACCGGCAACAACCGCTACCTGACCTTTGGCCATGCGTTCGGATATTTTTGTTGTATCGATGGTTTCAATGCGTGCCGCCCCATGCGCATCATCGGTATGAATGGGAATTTGCCAGCCCAGCCATGAACGGGCATCAACCCCGATATCCTGAAGCGCAATAGCCAGAAGCCCGATAGTCACCTGCTCACCGGTGGCGACAACCGTGTCATATTCCCGCGCGTCATGGAAAGCACCACATTCTTTTGCCCATGTAACCAGCTGGTTCGTTGTTCCCGACATAGCCGACACAACAACCGCCACCTCATGGCCGTCTTCAACAGTAGCTTTCACTTTTTGTGCCACTGCCTTGATCCGTTCGACTGAACCAACAGATGTTCCGCCAAATTTCTGTACAATTCGTGCCATCTTGATTTAACCTCAACAAATATGCTGTTATGATGCCGTTTATAAAGTGGCGCATATATTTGCCATTCAATAAACGGATTCATCGATTTGAGCAAGAAGGGTTTGATATCATGGCTATCGCCGATAAAAATCGTAATAACACCACGATAGATCAGGATGAGATTGCGCTTTTTGATAAAGTCGGGGCTGACTGGTGGGACGAAAAGGGTATTTTTCGGGCTTTGCACCGGCTAACGCCTGTCCGTATTCAATATATTCGCCAGCATATCGCCCGGCTTCGGCCAGACTGTATTGATCGGCATTCATCTCAACCTCTGGCCGGATTATCGGTGGTAGATATTGGTTGCGGCGGCGGATTACTGGCTGAACCGCTGACCCGGTTAGGCGCTAATGTCACCGGCATTGATATGAGCGAAGCGGCCATATCTGCCGCCACCGAACATGCTAACGCCGCCAATTTGACCATCAATTATCAGCTGATGAGCGCAGAAGCTCTGGCAGATACGCAAGACACCGGATTTGATCTGGTTATTGCATCCGAAATTATTGAACATGTGGCCGACCGCCCTGCGTTTCTGGCGGCTATGGCCGCGCTTGGGCGCACCGATAAACCGGCTATCGCCGTGTTGACCACCATTAGCCGCAATGTGATCGCAACAGCATTGGCAAAATACGCGGCGGAATATCTCTTGCGGCTTGCCCCGCCCGGCGCGCATGACGCATCAAAGTTTGTCTCGCCTGCCACCTTACGCCATGAGGCTAGCGCCGCCGGCATTGATCTGGATGATATTACCGGTATCCGGCCAAGCATCATCAGCGGCTTTGCACTAGGCGGCCCGCCAGTAATCAATTATGCCGCCGCCGGATTGGTAAGGCCGCAATAACCGCATCACAAAACTTTAATTATCTTTGGGTAGATCAGGAAGCGCAAAAATATCTATGCCTTCATCAATCAGCTCTTCGACATCCTCGTTGCTGGCATTGCCATAAATGCCGCGCGTGTCTTCTTCGCCATAATGAATACGCCGCGCGGTTTCGGCAAAGTCATCACCAACATTGTCAAAATTATCTTCGACCTGTTTTCGCATGGCGCGCATCTGGGTGATCAACGCCGCTGCTTTTTCTGCCAAATTCTTTTGATCAGACTGGGTGGCCGCATATCCTGCCTGAGCAGTCGGCTGTATGTTTTGCGCATCTGGCGTTTTTTGTATCACTGGCGGGGTTAGGGTTTTGTTGCCCTTAGCCCCCAGATTCGGCGCCATCAATGCTTTGGATATATTGCCATCATCACAAATGACACAACTCACCAGACCCGCCATATTCTGGCGGTCATATTCCGCAGATGAGCCGAACCACGCCTCAAATTCATGGTCATTCCTGCATATGAGCGTAAACTTGATCATCCCTTGGATATATTCAAGCTATATGCCCATTTCAAGATATTTTATGAAAACATGCCTAACCGATTAAAATAAAACCCATTCTATAACATGCCGTGGCAGTGTTTGAATTTCTTGCCTGATCCGCATGGGCATGGGGCATTGCGTGGGGTTTTATCCGATATGGCACTAGCGGCGGCGGCGCGATTTGCGGCGGCTTTTTTCGCTGGTGTTTCTGCTTCGGTTGGTGCGGCGGATGCGGCTGACTGATCCGCTGTATCTGGCTGACGGAACTGCACATGCGCCATGACAGACGTAATCGTCCGGCGCAAATTGTCCAGCATATGATTAAACAGGGTAAACGCCTCCCGCTTATATTCATCCAGCGGATTTTTCTGGGCATAGGCGCGCAAGGAAATGCTCTGTTTCATGTGATCCAGCGCCAGCAAATGTTCTTTCCAGCTTTGATCCAGCACTTGCAATAATAGCGATTTTTCCGCCTGCCGCATGGCATCAGCACCAACCGATGCGGTTTTTTCGGCTTGACGGTGATCAGCCATTTTTATCAGCCTGTCCTTTATCGCTTCGGCATCCATGCCATCCTCAACGAACCAGTCCTTTGCCGGAACATCCAGCCCAAGGAAGCGCGCCGCGCCATCGGTCATCCCCGCATCGTCCCAGCTGTCATGATACGACCCATCAGGGATAGAATCCGCCACCAGATCGTCAATCACATCATAGCGCATATCCTTGATTGTGCTGGCTACTTCTTCGGCATCCATAATATCGCGGCGCTGTTCAAAAATAACTTTCCGCTGGTCATTCATGACATCATCAAATTTGAGCAACTGTTTCCGCATTTCAAAATTGCGGGCTTCGACTTTTGATTGGGCTTTTTCAATGGCTTTATTGATCCATGGATGGATAATCGCCTCACCTTTTTCAAGCCCAAGCCGTCCCAGAATGGAATCCAGCCGGTCAGAACCAAAAATCCGCATCAGATCATCCTGAAGCGATAGATAGAACTTGGATGCACCCGGATCACCCTGCCGTCCCGAACGGCCACGCAACTGATTATCAATGCGCCGCGATTCATGACGTTCTGTTCCGATCACATAAAGCCCGCCAGCATCCAGCGCCTTTTGTTTTGCCGCCGCGACCTCTGCCATAATGGTATCACGTTCGGCCGCATCATCACCGGCACTTGCCAGTCTGGCATCCAGATTGCCGCCTAGCTGAATATCCGTGCCACGGCCGGCCATATTTGTTGCGATGGTAACACTGCCCGGAATACCGGCATCAGCGATAATCATGGCTTCCTGTTCATGGAATTTCGCGTTCAATACCTGATGCGGGATATTCCGGCTGTGTAATTCTTTGGACAGCAATTCGGATTTTTCAATGGTAACCGTCCCCACCAGAATAGGCTGGCCACGATCACGGCAATCAATAATCTGATCAATGACTGCCTGATCACGTTCCATGCTGGTACGATAGACTTCGTCATGATGGTCTTTCCGCGTCACCGGTTGATTTGTTGGAATAGCAACAACAGAAAGCCCGTAAATTTCTGAAAACTCACCTGCTTCGGTCATGGCCGTACCGGTCATGCCAGATAGTTTTGCATAAAGCCGGAACAAATTCTGATAGGTGATGGATGCCAGCGTTTGATTTTCGGGCATGACTTCCAGCCCTTCGCGCGCTTCCAGTGCTTGGTGCAAACCGTCACCAAATCGCCGGCCTTCCATGGCGCGGCCAGTAAACTCATCAATAATGACAATGCTTTTCTGCTTGATCATGTAATGGGTATCACGCTGGAACAGATGATGCGCTCGCAAGCCCATATTCACATGATGCAGTAATGCTATGTTTTCAGCATCAAACAAACTGCCTTCGGTGATTAATCTGGCTTCTATCAGAATGTGTTCAGCATGTTCGGTTCCGGCATCGGTTAAAGTAATATTGCGCTGTTTTTCATCAAGCACATAATCATCTGCGATAAACTTGGACATGAGCTTATCAACCGCAATATATAACTCGGATGAGCTTTCGGCCTGACCGGAAATGACCAATGGGGTTCGCGCTTCATCAATCAGAATTGAATCCACTTCGTCAACAATGGCAAAATACGGATCACGCTGAACCATGTCTTCCAGACGGAATTTCATATTGTCGCGCAAATAATCAAAACCGATTTCATTATTGGTGGCATAGGTGACATCTGCGGCATAAGCCGCGCGGCGTTCATCATCTGTCATTCCTGATTTGATACAGCCAACCGTTAATCCCAGAAATTGATAAATCTGCCCCATCCACTGGCTATCACGTTCGGCCAGATAGTCATTAACCGTCACAACATGCACGCCTTTGCCCGGTAAAGCGTTCAGATAAGCCGCCAGCGTTGCCACCAGCGTTTTACCTTCGCCTGTTTTCATTTCGGTAATCTGACCTTGGTGCAGAACCATGCCGCCCATCAGCTGAACATCAAAATGCCGCTGGCCAATGCTCCGCTTGGCTGCTTCACGAACAGTGGCAAAGGCCGCCGGCAAGAGCGAGTCCAGTGTTGCCCCAGCGGTGAGTTTTTCACGAAAAACATTGGTCTGGGCACGCAACGCGGCATCATCCAGACTGGCTATCTGTTCTTCAAGTCCATTAATCTGCTCGACTAGCGGCGACATGGTCTTGACGTTGCGATCATTACTGTTGCCAAAGATGGCTTTTTTGAGAGAAGAAAACATATGATGACTTATATAAGGATTTTCAAAAAGACTTCAATAAACATATTCCATAGAGTACGATTTGGCTATCAACAATCCGCTATCCTTTTTCTGAATAGTTGTGACAACATGATAGCGATATTATGATGGAATGACTATGATTACCATGTATGATCTGATCTTATTCTTCTGGAGCATTTTATGACTGTTTTTTCCCTGTCAGGGCGCTTGCTTACATCACCAATCAAGATATTTGGCATATTCGCCGCTATTGTTGGGGCTTGCGTATCTATTACGGCACATGCACAGGATGATAATATCGCCAAAGTGGTGGCAACGATTGATGGCGAAGATATTTCCCTTAATCTGGTCATAGCAATGATGCGCCAATTGCCGCCGCAATATCGCGATCAGCCATTTGACGTGCTTTATGATCCTGTTCTTGATGATATAATTGACACCCAGCTCGCCGCCCGTGAAGCAAAGCGAAGCGGAATTGCCGATGATCCGTTGATCCATGAACTGGCTCAACGGGCTTATGACCGCGTCATGGCAGAAGCATGGATAAGCATAAATATCAAGCAACAGATCACCGATGATATGGTCGATGCCCGCTATGCCGAGCTGATCAATGATACATCTTCACGCGAAGAAATCAGCGCAAGGCATATTCTGGTAGATAGCATGGATGCGGCAACAGATATTATCCGGCGGCTGGATGATGGTGAGGATTTT
>ERZ1048068.2867-NODE-2867-length-11733-cov-41.445453_pt1 | contig 11733 bp, 15 predicted proteins | sample MGYA00383098_ERZ1048068 | MGnify/ENA primary metagenome ERZ1048068 (study PRJEB29581, sample SAMEA5548368) | metagenome | biome: marine; feature: coastal; material: water | depth 1 m | study: Short-term variability in the microbial, nano- and picoplankton... | reverse complement strand
TGCGCCCGGCGCAAATCATGGTCTGCCATCCTTTCAACCCCGTGTATCTTTTGCCCTTGATCGAAGTGGTGCCGACGGGGCAAAACGACCTTGAGATTGTGCAGCGCGCTGAGGATATTTTGCGCCAGATGGGGATGTATCCTTTGCGGGTGCGCAAAGAGATTGACGCCCATATCGCAGATCGGTTTTTGGAGGCGGTCTGGCGTGAGGCTCTTTGGCTGATCAAAGATGGCGTTGCCACGACCGAAGAGATTGACAATGCCATTCGCTACGGCTTTGGCATTCGCTGGGCACAAATGGGGTTATTTGAGACCTATCGCGTGGCTGGTGGGGAAGCGGGCATGCGGCATTTTATGGCGCAATTTGGCCCAGCTCTCAAATGGCCATGGACAAAATTGATGGATGTGCCCGAGTTTACCGACGAGTTGGTGGACCTGATTTCGGACCAATCAGATGCGCAATCGGGCATGCATTCTATTCGCGATTTGGAACGCATCCGGGACAACAACCTGGTTGGTATGATGCGTGCGTTGAAGGCACAAAATTGGGGCGCCGGAGCGCTTCTTAAAGACCAAGATCAGCAGCTTAGCGCACAAGCGGGCATGGTGCGGCATGTGGCGGATCTACAAACGGGCGGCTTGACTGAAACTCTGCGCCGTGCGGTGCCTTTGGATTGGACCGATTACAATGGTCACATGAATGAAGCGCGTTATTTGCAGGCCTTCGGGGATGCCACCGACCGTTTCATGGAGATCGTTGGCTGTGATGCGGCCTATATCGCCTCTGGCGGCAGCTATTTTACTGCTGAAACCCATATTCGGCATATTGACGAAGTGCATGCCGGCAAGGTGATCCGAGTGGAGACCTATTGTGCGGAAGGTGCGGGCAAGAAAATGCATCTGTTCCACCAGATGTTTGAGGGCGAGCGGCTTTTGGCCACGGGCGAGCATATGCTTATTCATGTGTCGCTTGAAACCCGCAAGGCCAGCGTGCCATCTGCGCAGGTGGCGGAAAACTTGGAGCGTATTGCGACGGCCCATCGCGCGCTTGAGCGGCCTGAGGGCTTGGGCCGCAGCGTGGGGCGCAAATGAACGGGGTTCTGATCACGGCCGGAGGCAATGGGATTGGCCGGGCAATGGGGCAGGCCTTCGCTGCTGCGGGCTTTCGCGTTTGGGTAACGGATGTTGAGGCCGCCAGCCTGGAGGCTTGTCCCGCGGATTGGCAAAAAAGCCTGGTTGATGCCAGCGATGAGCGGCAAGTGGCCCAGCTGTTTGCAGAGGTTCAAAAGACCTGGGGCCGGCTTGAGGCGATATGCGCGAATGCGGGTATCGCCGGGCCCACGGCGGCGGTGGAAAACATTGAGTTGTCTGACTGGCAGCGCTGCGTCTCGGTGAATTTGGAAGGCGCTTTTCTTGCGGCAAAATATGGTGGGCCGATGCTCAAAGCGGCATCTGGTGCCATCGTATTGACCTCATCTACAGCCGGAATTTATGGCTATCCCAATCGGGCGCCCTATGCGGCAGCGAAATGGGGCATCATTGGTTTGATGAAGACTCTCGCGATGGAATGGGGGCCAGAGGGCGTGCGCGCAAATGCGATTTGTCCCGGTGCGGTTGAAGGGCCGAGGATGCAAGGGGTGATGGAGCGCGAAGCGGCGGCTAAGGGCGTGGATGCGCAGCGAATCTATGACGGCTATGCCTCTGGAACTTCAATGCGCAGCCTCGTCACTGCCGAAGATATTGCCAATATGGCCGTATTTTTGTGCACGCCCGGGGCGCGTTTGGTTTCGGGGCAGGTTATCGCCGTTGATGGTCACACGGAAAACCCAGATCCAAAGGTTTAATCCGGGGTGGCATCTATCTGTTGCAACAGCGCGCCGATGAAAGCCGGCAATTCGCGGGTGCCAATTTCTGCTTCGCGGATGAGCCCGTCGAAATGTTGGCTCAGAGCTTGGATACGATCCGGAACCCGGAAGACCAGATATTTTTGCCCCAGGTAGATGACAGCGCGCAAAGGGCCGAAGATGGTAATCGGTGCCGAATAAATTTTTCGGGCGTCAAACAAAGAGAACCGCATCACGGGATAAAGTTGCGCTGTCAGCTGGGCCAGATGTTTGAGCTGTTCGATGCGAATTTGCCTTGGGCAGCCGCTGTAATAGCCCTCTGCACGCGCGAAGGCCTGCAATTCGTGAATAGGCAGAGCAATTTCATAATCAGATTGCGCTTGGCGCATCCAATTGAGCCGATCTTCAGCTGAGGCAATCGCGAGATCTATGGTATGCCCAAGGCTGGGGGCATATTCCCATTCGAGCATCGAACGAATTTTGACCATATCAGGCAGTCCGCTCGGGACATGGCGGATCTTATATCCGGCGGCCTTTTGATGCCAAGCAAAGATCTGTGCATCTATCAGCGCGCGTGGTGCATCGACCATGGTCATGGCCTGCTCCAAAATTTGTTCCAAAGAGTCGGGTTGATCGGACAGCCCCAGGAGCCAATCGGCCGAAACGCCAAGGCTGTTTGCGCATTGCGCCACCAATTGCCCATTGGGCAGACGTGGGGTTGTGCCCGCGAGAATTTGCGACAGGGTTGAGCGGTCCGCCCCAGTTTTGCGCGCCAGGCTTGACTGGGTGTCACCCTTGAGGTCCATGGCCTTTTGCAGCCGATTGCGAAAGAGATCAGAGCGGGCGCGCTTGTCCATATTTATCACATTTGATGATTATAGTTACTTTTCATGAATTAAATTACATAATTCTCTAAATTCCACAATGGCGCAAAAAGATTTACGATCCGCCCATGGCACAGATTCAGCGCCCGTCTTTGATCACCGAATGGCCGACATTTGCGACCCTATTGGGGTGCTATGGCGGATGGATTGCGCTGCTTTTCGCGCCGCTTTGGCTGTCTGTGCCGGGCTTGGCGGTGATGATCGCTCTGCAATCTTCGCTGCAACATGAAATCATTCATGGCCATCCGACGAGATACCCATTGCTGAATGCGGCATTGGTGTTCGCCTCGCTCAATCTTTTGATTCCTTTTGGCCGGTTTCGGGACACTCATTTGGCGCATCACACAGATGAACGGCTGACCGATCCCTATGATGATCCAGAGAGCAATTATCTAGATCCTGCGGTTTGGCACGCCTTTCCGACTTGGCTGCAAAGGCTGCATATGTTCAACGCGACGCTCGCGGGGCGTCTGCTGATTGGCGTGTTGATTTCGCAATATTATTTCATGCGCAGTGATTTGCGGGATATATGCGCCGGGCGTATGGAGGTGCTCCGAGCTTGGCTCTTGCACATTCCGGCGGCAGCTGCGGTGATTTGGGCCGTAACGGCGACCGGCTATCCCCTTTGGGCCTATGTTCTTGCGGCCTATGGCGGGCTCGCACTTCTCAAGATCCGTACATTTGCCGAGCACCGTGCCCATGAAGACGTGCAGGCCCGCACCGTTGTCATTGAAGACCGCGGCTTTTTGGCGTTTTTGTTTTTGAACAATAACTTCCATTCGGTGCACCACATGCATCCGCATATTTCATGGTACGCTTTGCCCGGTCTTTATCGCGCGCAAAAAGACACATTCATGCAGCGTAACCAAGGCTATATATATAAGAACTATCGTCAAGTTTTCGCTCGTTATTTCTGGCAGGGCAAAGAGCCGGTGCCCCATCCGCTCTGGTCTCGCACCGGGGGATCGCCTAAGTCTTGATCCATGTTATGGATTCCCATCACCCTTTTGGCGGCCGCGGCGCAGACCTTGCGTTTCATGTTCCAAAAGCGATTGCGCATTGCCACGCTGTCCACTGGCGGTGCAACTTTCGCGCGATTTTTATATGCAGCCCCGCTGATTGGTCTGGTGACAATCGGTTACGCTATGCTGCGCGGCTATGGAATGCCTGTGATGGATGGGCCGTTTTGGGCCTTCGCGGCGGCCGGCAGCTTTTGCCAAATTTGCGCCACCATGTGCGTTGTTGCCCTGTTTCAGCAACGCAATTTTACCATCGGCATCACATTCAAAAAAGTTGAAGTTTTGCTCGCTGCCGGCTTTGGGCTCGTGTTTTTGGGTGAGGGCGTGAGCCTGCCTGCGCTGGGGGCAATTTCACTCGGTGTTTTGGGCGTTATCATCATCTCGGACGCGCCGCCGGCGGCGGGTGCGGAAGGGCCGCGCGTGTTCAATAAAGCGACGGCCTTGGGCCTGTCTTGCGCCATTTTGTTTGGCGCCTGCGCTGTGTTTTATCGTGGCGCAACCTTGCATATTTCCGCCGCTGATCTCTTCGCCCGCGCCAGCATGACCCTTCTGGTGGCCATCTCAATGCAATTTGTCGGCATGGCCTTTTATTTGAGATGGCGCGAGCCGGGGCAAATCACCCAAGTGATCCGCGCTTGGCGCCTGGCCATTTGGGTGGGGCTGCTGTCTTTGCTGGGCTCTTTGGCTTGGTTCACTGCTTTCGCCTTGCAAAACGCGGCCTATGTCAAAGCGCTGGGCCAGGTGGAAATCTTGGCCTCTTTCGCCATATCGGTATGGGTTTTTGGCGAAAAAATGCGCCGTAGCGAGGCTCTGGGCATCACGCTCCTATCGGCTTCGGTGATCCTATTGCTCCTGCTGCTCTGAGCCGTGCAGGCGCATGAATAGGCTTTCTTCATCTTGGTTTTTGAAAAATGGCACCGAGGCGGGCGGCTGGATCTCGCGCAACGCGGCCAATTCTCCCAATACAATCGAGGTAATGAAGGGCAAGTTTAAGGCGCGGGCCTCATCCAGTGGAACCCATTGCAAATGGGACAGCTCATCGGATGCGCCGGAAAAATCGTCTAAATCTCCAGCCAGTTGATCGGCATCCACCAAAAAGAACCGTGCATCAAACCGGCGGGGTGGACCGGGCGGGGTTATGGCGCGAAAAAAGAAATACATTTTCTCCGCTGAGGGGCGAAAGCCTGCTTTGGCAAAGCCGCTCCAATCTTCCGGCGCATCTCGCCACTCCTCTGCTGCCCCAAGGATCAATCCGGTTTCCTCCCACAGCTCGCGAATGGCCGCCACGGCGAGGGTCTCGGGTGAGGGGCCGCTGTTGTCTTCCAAAAGCCGCGCGTGGCAGGTCTGCACCAAAGGTTTTGCCAGAGGGATGAAACTGTCCTCTGCATCGACCGCGCCGCCGGGAAAGACGAATTTATTGGGCATAAACGCCGCTTTGGATCCACGCTGTCCCATGAGCACCTGCGGTGAGGCGTTCAGGTTGCGCAGTGTGATAATGGTCGCGGCGGAGCGGATGGGTGTCTGTGTCATGAAACCAACCTAGTGGGTTTTGAGCACATTGCCAGAGGCGTCCGCACCAAAGCCATTGAGTTTGCGCGCCCATTGAAAGGCAACGACCCCGCCTTTAATGCGGGGGAGCAGATACAGGCAGAGGGCAACGGATCCGATACCAAAGCCCAGTGCCATGATCCATGGCTCGGGGCGGAATTGTACAAACACCACATGCAACAAGGGGGCAATGATGTGGCCAACAATCAAGATCGTGAGATAGGCCGGGCCATCATCGGCGCGGTGATGATGTAGCGCTTGGCCGCAGGACCCGCAGCTGTCATGCACTTTGAGATATTTATAAAGCAGCGCACCTTTGCCACACCGCGGGCAACAACGGCGCCATCCGTGGAGAAGGGCGGATTTGAGCGGGCGATCGGTCGGCATGAATTTCTCCTCCATTTGGTGTTGTTATCAAGCGCAGCGTGGCAAATGACACTGGGGCAAACTGCCACAAGAAATTTTTTTGAATATTTAGCGACGGAAAATGAGTGCTGCCGCGTTTTACCTATACCAAGCGCAAAAACTGCGCTGTGCATATGAAAACGAAAAATTAAGGAAAACGATAATGAAAAAAATCGCAATTTTCACATTGACCGCAACTGCAATCTTGGCGAGTGCGCCGGCGATGGCGCGTCAGCATGGTGGCCCGCGCCCGGATTTTTCTCAATTGGACGCCAATGGCGACGGCCAAATCACGCAGGCAGAGGTGAAGGCCTTTGGCGCAGCGGAATTTGCGAAGGCCGATGCGGACGGCGATGGCAGCCTGACACTTGAGGAGCTGACCGCCAGGGCAAAAGCTGACCGGGCGAAAAAAATGGATAAACGGGCCAAGCGGATGCTGAAGCGCCTGGACAGTGATGGCAATGGCACCATTGAGCTGGCGGAGATGGAAGAGAAGCAGGGCGGTATGCGGATGTTTGATCGCATGGATGAAAACGAGGATGGGGTTATTTCTCAAGAAGAATTTGACGCCAAGAAAGGCAAGCGCCATCGCAAAGAAAAGCGCAACTCCCACGACGAGTGATCCGCTGTTATGTGGCCAGCCTGCTCAGTTAGGCTGGTTATTTACCGAAGCCTTAAAACCTCCTAATCAGGACAAATGATGGCCCTTGATGCGAGTCAAAATCTTGAAGACGTGGAGCTTCTGGCGCGTTTTGCTAAAGGCGATCGCTCTGCCGCGCAAATTTTGACCGCGCGTTTGGCGCCTTTTGTGTTTGCGCAGGCATATCGGATGCTCGGGGATCGGGCAGAGGCCGAGGATATCACCCAGGACAGCTTGCTGCGCCTTTGGCATGCGGCGCCGGATTGGCAACCGGGCCAGGCCAAAGTTACAACATGGCTTTACCGGGTGGCCTCCAACCTTTGTATCGACAAAATGCGTAAGACAAAGCGTCATTCGGGCGAGGCGGTCCCGGAGCTTCCCGATGATCGTCCGAATATGGAGCGCCGTCTTCAAGACCGCGCCCGGGCACAGGCGCTGCGGGCGGCGCTGGGCGGCCTCCCAGAGCGTCAGAAGCAGGCCATGACTTTGCGCCATCTCGAGGGGCTTTCAAATCCCGATGTCGCACAGATCATGCAAATATCGGTTGAAGCGGTCGAAAGTCTCATGTCGCGTGGCAAGCGCAGCTTGGCTCATGCATTGGCACCGCAGAAAAAAGCGTTAGGATTGGAAGATGATGGATAAAGATTTCCCCCCCGCTCCGTTGGACGATCAAGATTTGGAGGCGCTCTTCGCAGCGGCGCAGCGCGACACGCCAGAGCTGGATCCAAAGTTCCTGGCGCAGCTTCAGGCGCAGGCTGCTGCGGCCTTGCCTCAACAACCAGCGGCGGCGCCCCAGCGACGGCGGCCCGGGATATTTGGGAGGCTGTCACAAGTTGTCGCGCAAATTGGCGGCTGGCCGGCCGGGGCGGGCCTGGCCATGGCTGGGGCGGCGGGGGTCGTCATCGGAGTCAGCCCGCCGGAGACAGTGTTGGACATCACCAGCGCTTATTTCCAGACCGAGAGTCTCAGCGAGCTTTCTGGTATTGGGCTTGAGGCTGAGTTCACTTGGGAAGATAGCTAGGGGATGATCATGTCACACAGAATGTTGAAAATATGCCTCGTGGTTTCATTGGCCGTTAATCTATTGGTTCTTGGCGCGGTGGGCGGCTTTTTTGGATCTGGGCGCCATAAGGATGTGCGCTTAGACGGCTTTTCCACCCGGCAAGAGGAGCGGCAGCGCGGCCCGATGACCAGCCTCGGTCCTTTGGTGCGGGCTATGGAACGTAAGGATCGGCGTGACTTGGGGCGCATGATCCAAAAGGCTCAGGGGCGTGACCGGCGTATGGATCGCGACTCGCGGGCGCAGGCGACGGCCGTCTTGGCTGATGTCTTGAGCACCGTGCCATTTGATCCTGCGGCTGTTTTGGCTCTGTTGCAAGATGAGGCGATGATGATGGAAGAGCGGCGGCTCATCGCGCGGCAGGCCCTGCTTGATAAATTGGCCTCTATGACCCCAAAGGCGCGGGAGCAGTTGGCGCAGGCGATACTCAAAGGACGTAAGTAAGCGGCACCGCGCCCCTTGCGCAGGAGCGGGGCGGCAGATTATGAAGAGAATAGATGCATAAAATGGCAATGATATGACCCCTGATCTCGCGCAAACCCTTGCTGTAAAAGCCCTGGCTTGGATGATTGGTGAAGATGATCTGCGAGAGGTTTTTATGGGGGCGTCAGGCGCTAGCGAGCATGATTTGCGCGCCGGCGTGTCTGATCCAGTTTTTCTGGGCGCATTGCTTGATTTTATTTGCATGGATGATGCCTGGGTCACGCGGTTTTGCGATGATGTGGGCATTGCCAACTACATGGATCCGATGTTGGCACGGCAGGCTTTGCCCGGAGCAGAAGTGATGAATTGGACCTGATGAGTATTCGCGGCGTCATTTTCGACAAGGACGGCACTCTGTTTGATTTCCAAAGCACATGGGGCATTTGGACAGCACAGGTCTTAGAGCGCATCGCCGGATCTGATGAGGAATTGTTGAGGCAGCTTGCCCAAGCCCTTGGCTATGATGTGCCAACGCGCAGAGTGCAGCCCGGCAGCGTGATCGTGGCAGGCACCCCGATGGAGATTGCGGCGGTGATCCACGGCTATATTCCAGCCATGGGCCAAGCGCAGATATGTGACAGGCTCAATCAGGAGGCTGAAACGGCACCGCAGGTTTTGGTGACAGATTTGCATCGTTTGACTGGTGAGTTGCGGTGCAGAGATCTTGGGCTTTGTGTCATGACAAATGATGCCGAGATCCCCGCTCGTGCGCATCTTGCGTCAGTTCAGGCACTAGATCTGTTTGATTTTGTGATCGGCAGTGACAGCGGGTTTGGCGCAAAACCACAGGCCGCGCCGCTGCTGGCTTTGGCCGATAAAATGGATATCCCAGCCGCGGCCTGCGTTATGGTGGGTGACAGTGCCCATGATCTACGTGCCGGCCGTGCGGCTGGAATGCGCACAGTGGCCGTGCTGACAGGGCTGGCAGAGGCGGCTGAATTGGCGCCGCTGGCAGATGCTGTCTTGCCCGACGTGTCCCATCTTCCCTCTTGGATCTCTGCACAAAACAGATAGTCTCAGAGTTGGATAGAAAATGTCGCTATTTGACCGCAAACTTCGCAAGTCTTTGGCATTTTGAAGTCAAGCAACCGTTGGAGATGATGATGAGTGATGCCCCGAGACGCCGAAGCGGTGGACGTGCTGGAAATACCCGCGGAAATCGCGGGGCAATTGAACAGATGTCTTGGCGCATGGTCGAAAACACGGACCGTCCAATCGAACCGCTGACGGAAGACGGCATTCAAGCCATCCATGACGGCGCGATGACTATATTGGAAGATATTGGAATTGAATTTCTGAACACCGAAGCGCTGGCAATTTTTAAGGATGCAGGGTGCAAGGTCGAGGGTGAAAAAGTTTTTCTGGATCGCCATTGGGTGATGGAGATGATCGCAAAAGCGCCCTCGGAGTTTACCATCACACCGCGCAACCCGGCTCATGAGGTGACGGTTGGGGGCAATAAATTGCTGTTTGGCAATGTCTCGTCACCGCCGAATTATTGGGATATGGAATTGGGCCGGAAGATGTCGGGCACCCGAGAGAAATGCCAAGATTTTTTCAAGCTCAGCCAGTATTTCAACTGCATTCATTTTGTCGGCGGCTACCCGGTGGAGCCTGTGGATGTGCATGCCTCCATTCGTCACCTTGAGGCAACCTATGACAAGCTGACACTGACGGATAAAGCGGCCCATACCTATTGTCTTGGCTCAGAGCGGGTCGAAGACACAATGGAGATGGTGCGTATCGCTGGCGGGCTTAGCCATGATGAGTTTGAATCCAAACCGCATATGTATACCAATATCAATTCCACCAGCCCTTTGAAACATGACTGGCCGATGATTGATGGCTGCTTGCGGCTCGCGCGGCGCGGGCAGGCGATTTTTGTCACACCTTTCACCTTGGCCGGTGCAATGGCTCCGGTCACCATGGCCGGGGCCGTGACGCAATCCATTGCCGAGGCGCTTTGCGCCATTGCCTTGTTTCAATATGTGCGCCCCGGGATTCCCTGTGTGATTGGCACTTTTACGTCGAATGTAGATATGAAAACGGGCGCTCCGGCCTTTGGCACTGCTGAATATATGCGCGCCACGCAGATGACGGGGCAAATGGGCCGGTTTTATAAACTGCCCATCCGCTCATCGGGGGTCTGTGCGGCCAATGTGCCCGATGGGCAGGCGATGTGGGAGACGTCAAATTCGCTCTGGGCTGCCGTGCAATCGGGCTCGAATGTGGTGTATCATGCCGCCGGCTGGTTGGAGGGAGGGCTGATTGCCTCGCCCGAGAAATTCATCATGGATTGCGAAGTCTTGCAGCTGATTCAGCGTTATTTTGAGCCGGTTATCACGCGAACAGAACCAGAAGATATCGCCATCGAGGCCATAAAGGAAGTTGGATCTTCGGGGCATTTTTTCGGCGTTCAGCATACCCAAGATCGCTATGAAACCGCCTTCCACCAACCCTTCATCAGCGACTGGCGCAATTATGAAGGATGGGAATTGGCCGGTGGTATTTGGACGGCGGAACGGGCCGCGGCCAAATATAAAGAGATCATGGCCGATTATAAAAAACCGCCTATGGATGAGGCCATTCATGAAGAATTGCGGGCTTTTGTCGATCGCCGGGTCGCTGAAGGCGGTACGCCGACCGACTTTTGATCCGCAAAGCTCGCGCGGCGTTTTCACTATTTTAACCTGGCTTTGCCACAGTGGTGCCGAACCAATGGGGAAGGCCTATGCACGGCATTGTTAATCGCGGGTTGCAGCTGTTTTTGATCGAAGAATATGGCGAGGAATTCTGGCGCGAATTGGCGGTGAGCTTAGATCAAGAGAGCGGGTTTGAAGCCTTGCTGATGTATGATGATGAGGTGACCCGCAGGCTCATGACATCGGTGGCGCGGCGGTTGAATTGCACCCGGGCGGAGATTTGGGAAGGATTCGGCGCTTTTCTGACGCGCTCTGAGTATACCGCATCATTCTGGGCATTGTTGCGTTTTGGCGGCCGGGATTTTTCAAGCTTTTTAGCATCGCTCGAAGAGGTGCCGGCGCAGGTGCAATTGGCTCTGCCCGATTTTTATTTGCCACCGCTCAAGCTGCTGGAGCCGAGCCCGGGGCAGTTTGAACTGCACTGCGGTGCAGGGCTATGGGGCTTGGGCTCCATTGCCACAGGCTTGCTGCGGGCTGTGGCGCAAGAGTGTCAAATTTCGGCGCAGGTGGAGCTGCAAAACAATGGCGCGCAAACACATGCTGGCGCGCAAACAGAGGTGGTTCGTATCACCCTACAGCGGACCGCGCGCCCGAAATCGGCACGACGGCTGGGGGAGGCGGCGCTTCATGCCTGATGTCAACACGCCAGAGGTATTGGATCACCTTTGCCCCTTGCATCTGCGTTTAAATGCGGCGGGCCAGATCGTACATCTTGGTCCAACGCTCAACAAACTCGGGCTTGAGGCACTTGTCGGAGAGACATTCGATGATGTTTTTGCGATTGAACGACCCGGAGCGTTTACCTCCTTTGAGCATCTTACCGGCCAGGCCAGTACCCGCGCGCAGCTTAAGCTGCGCAACTCACCTGGGATTGCCTTCAAGGCGGCGGTGGTGCCCACCAAGGACGATATAATCGTGACACTGTCATTTGGCACGGGAACCCGCGCGGCGGTGGAAAATTTGATCTGAGCACAGCTGACTTTGCGGCGACCGATCTGACCAGTGAATTGCTCTATGTGCTTGAGGCGAAATCGGCGGTGGTGGCGGAAAGCCGGAATTTGAACCGCCGCTTGGATGCCGCGCGCAAGGCTGCCGAGCGCATTGCGCAAACCGATGCTTTGACCGGATTGCAAAATCGCCGCGCGATGA
>ERZ1048068.2861-NODE-2861-length-11757-cov-4.829773_pt1 | contig 11757 bp, 7 predicted proteins | sample MGYA00383098_ERZ1048068 | MGnify/ENA primary metagenome ERZ1048068 (study PRJEB29581, sample SAMEA5548368) | metagenome | biome: marine; feature: coastal; material: water | depth 1 m | study: Short-term variability in the microbial, nano- and picoplankton... | reverse complement strand
TCTTCCAGTGTATCGTCTTGCCAATTTCAATGCGCCATCTATGGCCTCCGTACCCGAATTGGTGAGGTATGTTTTTTCTATATGCTCTGGTAGATAGTTAGCCAATAATTGAGTGAGTTCCAAAGCGGGTTTTTGGATGTATTCGCCATAAACCATCACATGCATATAGCTGTCCAATTGATTTTTTATGGCCTCAACTACTTTTGGATGACGATGCCCCAAACTGCAAGCCGAAACACCCGCAACAAAATCTAAATACTTTTTTTGATTTTTATCATAAATATAGCTCCCTTCTGCATGAGAAATTTCCATCGCCAATGGGTGTGGCGTTGTTTGCGCTTGAAACCTTAAAAAATCGTCTTTGCTCAATTTTCTTTTTTTGGTAAATTTGATTTGAATTCCTTCTTATCTATAGGTTTTCTATTGCGTGTAGATTTTAATTTCTCTGGGGGTACATTCCTTGCTGCTTTATTGGGCCTCTTTAGGGTTTTAGCTTTGGGTTGTTTATTTTGGGCCGCATCATCTTTTTGTGTTTCTGCTTTTTCTATACGATTTAGAAGATCTTCATCAAAAAATTCATCTTGAGGATTATAAGCATCCAACCCATTGATCTTAGGTAAATTTAAAGGAGGGTCGTCTGCAAATAAATCTTCTACACTTCTTGGACGTTCGTCGTTTCGCCAAATAAATCCTTTTAGTTTTCTTTCTTTTTCTGGAAAGTCTTCATTGGGATGTGTTTTTCCACCAATTTGGTTAAGTTTTCTCAATTCGTCTATTGCGTTTTCGGAAATAAATATTTTGATGGCTCCAGATTTTGACCTATCAATCCCTACTAATTCATCCTCGCTATTTCTTAAGAAATATATGGTTTCGGCATTTTTTATGACATCAATGGTTTCCATTTCATTATTGACAAATAATCCATAAAGTCTTTTCCCAGAAATTTGATTGTATCCATCACCCAAACTGTCTTTATTGATGACAAATGCGTTGTCAAATACTTTGAGAGAATCCAAAGTTTCCTTTTTTGAATTTGAAATTAAATGAATGGAATCTCCAGTGATTTGGCTTTCGTAGTGCCACAAAACAGGATGTTCTTTCTTTGTAAAAGCATCAGCGTTAAGATCATAAAAATTGATGAGCTGAGTGAGTCCGGTCTTTTGATTCATGTGGATGGAATCTGCTTTTCCACTCAAATTGGACTTAAACATTTTGGCATTATAATATCCACGTAAAATTCGATCATCAGGTGGTCCTGTAACCATCACTGTATCGCTATGTATAAAGATGGAATCATTTTCTTGTTCTGTGATAGCGAGTGCTCTTTTGGTGATAAAAACAGAATCTTTTTTTCGAAAAACCTCAGCGTAGTGCCCTTTGATGATACTGCTGTTTAGGGTATCTGTAATGGTGATGTTGTTTGATGCCGAAGCAAAACTTTTGTTGCGATCAAAATATAAACTATCGCCCTCAACAATACGGTCGTCGTAATTAATTTTTGATTTTTTTACAAAATACCCTGTATCGTTATTGGTGTTATAAAATCCGCGTTCACAATAAATAATACTAGTTTCGCTTGTGATGGTTGTAGGGCCAAATAAGAATGCATATCCGGATTCGGTATAAAAATCTAAACGTTCTGTGTCGATCACATATTCAGGATTAACTAACCTTACATCGTCTACAAACTGGTATTTTTTTGACTTTACATAATACCGTCCAATGGTGCTTGTAATAGTTCCAGATGTATCGCGAACAACTTTACCTTTTTGGTTGTAGTATGCTTGTTGTTTTACACGGTCAAAATGCAGAACATCTGTATACAGCTGCGAATCGGGATCAATCAAAACGACATCTCCACTAGCATAGGCCAATTGTGTTTTTCCACTGTATTCAACATACTTTGAAGTCATATTGATACTATCTCCTTGCTTGACGCGTACACTGCCATAGGCCTCAATAAAATCTTCTTTACCGTAATATATAGCTTCATTACACCATACCTCTATACCTTCATGCTTGACATGAACTTGATTCGCGTTATCTCGTCTCAATATTGTGGCTCCAGGTTTGTCTTCAACAAAGTCCATATAGGGCGCATACTCAATTTCAATCTGCTTTCGTTCTTGAGCATTCAACAGTAAAGTTGTTGAGAAAATAAAAAAGACCAGCAGGTGTTTTGTGTTCACGATTATAAATTCGAATTTTAACAAAAATAGGGAATATTCAAAATTTTTGGCGCAAATACGCTCAAAATAAAGAAGATCACAATTTTGGAATTGATTTACTTCCTGAAAATTGTTTGTTTTCGGTCTGGACCAACGGAAACAATTTTAATAGGAATTTGTAATTCATTTTCTAGAAATTCAATGTATTCCATGAGTGCCTTCGGTAGAGTGTCTACACTATCCATTGCTGTCAAGTCTTCTTCCCACCCATTAAAATTGGTATAAATTGGGCTCACATTTTCAGCTTCAATATTGTAGGGGAGGTGTTTGATTTCTTTCCCTTTATAGTTGTATGCGGTACACACTTTTAAAGTTTTGAACCCTGAAAGAACATCCGCTTTCATCATCATGAGTTGCGTTACACCATTCACTTGACATGCGTAGCGTAGTGCCACCAAATCTAGCCATCCACAGCGTCTAGCTCTCCCTGTTGTTGCACCAAATTCATGCCCAACACGGCTCATTTTTTCTCCGTTTTCATCAAAAAGTTCGGTAGGGAAGGGGCCCGATCCTACTCGTGTGGTGTATGCTTTGAAAATCCCAAAAACTTCGTTGATAGTGTTTGGTGCTACGCCAAGTCCTGTGCAAGCTCCTGCAGCGGTCGTATTGGAGGATGTGACAAAAGGATATGTGCCAAAGTCGATATCCAACAACGACCCTTGAGCACCTTCTGCGAGTACCGATTTTTGGTCGCGTTGTGCCTGATGGATGTATTCTTCAGAATCAATAAATTCTAAAGATTTTAGGGTTTCTACCGCTTTAAAGAATTCAGACTCTAATTCGTCTAAATCATATTCAAGTTTTATGTTGTAGAAATCAATCATTGATTGATGTTTGTTGGCTAAATTGCGGTATTTTTCTTTCCAATCATCCAGTTCTAAATCTCCGACACGAATACCATTTCGACCAGTTTTATCCATGTATGTTGGTCCAATACCTTTTAGGGTAGAACCGATTTTTGCCTTTCCTTTTGAGGCCTCCGAAGCCGCATCCAATAGGCGATGCGTCGGAAGTATTAGGTGGGCTTTACGTGAAATCAATAATGTTTTTCTAAAATCTACATCCTGGTCTGTGAGTTTATCCAATTCTTTTTTAAATATTACAGGATCTATAACCACTCCGTTTCCAACAAGGTTTTTGACTTCATCGTGAAAAATCCCAGAAGGAATCGTGTGTAAAACGTGTTTCATGCCATTGAAGACAAGTGTATGACCTGCATTTGGTCCTCCTTGAAATCGCGCAATGATATCGTAATTTTTGGTTAGTACATCAACAATTTTTCCTTTTCCTTCATCGCCCCACTGGAGTCCTAAAAGCAAATCTACAGCCATATGTTTAGTTAATTTTTAGTATTTTTTTTTGTTCCGTAGAAGTAAAGTGAATGATTTTGAATATCAATATCAAATACTTCTTCGATGGTTTTCTTTATGGATTGAATTCTTGGATCACAAAACTCAATGACTTCGCCTGTGTCCGTCAGAATTACATGATCGTGTTGTTTGTCAAAATAAGATTTTTCGTACTGTGCTTGGTTTAGACCAAATTGATGTTTACGTACTAGGCCACATTCCAACAAAAGCTCAATCGTATTGTACAGCGTTGCACGAGATACTCTATATTTTTTATTTTTCATTTTGATGTAAAGAGACTCTATATCAAAGTGATCATCATTGTCATAAATTTCCTGTAAAATAGCAAAGCGTTCAGGAGTTTTACGCTGACTGTTTTCTTCGAGGTATTTTGTAAAAACGTTTTTTACAATTTCTTGATCGCTATGTTTGGTTTTTGGACTCATGTTCAAAACCTCAAATTTAACTATTTTTTAGACTCTGGAAACCTTTTCAATGCCATTTATTTTTTTTAATCGATCCATGAGTTTGGTAACAAAACTTGTATTGTTCACTTCTAGGGCTATTTCACCATTAAAAGTCCCACTATCAGAGTCAAATTTTATACTTTTTATATTGACGTTCATATTGGCTGAAATCAATTTTGTTATGTCATTAACAAGGCCTTTTTCATCAATACCAGTGAGTTTAATCACAGCTCTAAATACTTGTTGCGAAGAGTCAATCCATTTGGCTAAAATAATTCTGTACGCATAATTTGACTGCAAACTTAATGCGTTAGGGCAATTTTTTTTATGTACTTTAATGCCTTCACGAATACTCAAAAACCCAAAAACTTTATCACCAGGTATAGGATTGCAACACGACGCTACTTTGTAGTTCAATTTTTCTTCTTCTTTACCAAAAACCAACATGTCATATTTGGATGTAATCTCATCGTTATCTATGGTTTCTGGAGATGATATTTTTTTGCGTTGAATTTTATTTTTAATAAAACTCACCAAAACATTGCTTCTTGAACCCGCAAATTTTTTCAACATCGTATTGTCGATACTTCCGATGCCTACTCTATAAAATAAATCTAAGCTTGTTTGAAGTTTGAAGTAATTGACTAATTCATTTACCGAACGTTCGTTTAGACTGATTTTGAGTTGTTTTAGTTTACGTCTTAATATTTCTTTTCCGTCTTCAGCAATGAGTTTTTTCTCTGCCTTTAAAGATGATTTTATCTTACTTCGTGCTCGAGCTGTAGTTGCGTAGTCTAACCAGTTTGAGTTTGGTTTTGCATTTTCGGAAGTGATGATACTCACTTGATCTCCACTGTGCAAGGTGTGGTTCAAAGGAACTAGTTTGCCATTGACTTTGGCTCCTCTGGTTTTTAGTCCTATTTCGGTATGAATACTGAATGCAAAATCTAGTGGAGTGGCTTGTTTTGGTAAAGATTTTAAATCTCCTTCTGGGGTAAAGACAAAGATTTCTTTGGCGTACAAATTGAGTTTAAACTCTTCAACAAAATCCACTGCGTTGGCGCTAGGGTTGTCCATAACTTCTTGCAGTTTTCCAATCCAACTCTCTAGGTTTTCATCGTTACTTTTGTCGCCTTCTTTGTATTTGTAATGAGCTGCATAACCTTTTTCGGCAATTTCATTCATCCGTTCACTACGGATTTGAACTTCTACCCAACGGCCTTTTGGTCCCATCACTGTAATGTGGAGTGCTTCATACCCTGTAGATTTTGGTGAAGAAATCCAATCGCGCAGACGGGTGGGGTTTGGTCTAAAAAAATCGGTAACAATCGAGTAAATTTTCCAAGCCAAAAATTTTTCATTTTTTAAGCCAGATTTGTAAATGATTCGGACGGCAAATTTATCATAGACTTCTTCAAAAGTTACGCCTTGTTTTTGCATTTTTCGGCGTATGGAAAAAATGGATTTTGGTCGTCCTTTGATATCGTATTTTATGCGTTCTTTGTTCAATGCTCCTTCCAAAATACCACTGATTTCATTGATGTATAGATCTTGTTCTTCTTTGCTTTCCTTCATTTTAAGCAAAATAGACTCATAAACCTCTGGTTCTGTGTATTTTAGAGCTAAATCTTCAAGTTCTGATTTAATGTTATATAGTCCAATTTTATGCGCCAATGGAGCATAAATATAGAGTGTTTCAGAAGCAATTTTTATTTGTTTATCCTCCCGCAGTGAATGGATGGTTTGCATATTGTGCAGACGGTCGGCAATTTTTATAATAATCACGCGTACGTCGTCATTAAGAGTCAACAGCATTTTTCTAAAATTCTCTGCCTGAAGTGAAATATTTTTATCCTTTTTTAAGCTAGAGATTTTGGTAAGACCATTAACAATTCGTGCTACGGTTTCACCAAACAATTGTTCGATATCACGAATAGTATATTCCTCGCAATCTTCTACAACATCATGAAGTAGGGCAGCAGCTATAGATGTAGCATCTAGTCCAATTTCTGATGCTACAATTTTGGCTACTGAAATAGGATGAAAAATATAGGCCTCTCCTGATTTACGGCGTTGATTTTTATGTGCATCTACAGCGACATCAAAGGCCTTCCGTATCATTTTTTTATCTGAAGCAGATAAACTACGATAACTGATTTTGAGGAGTTCTTTGTATTCCTTGGCAATGGCAGCATTCTCTTTTTTGATGTCTTCGGCAGTCATACCCTAAAACTAAAACAAACATTTGTAACAAACAACCGAGATGTACACTTTTTAAAAAAAATGTATGAACACAAATTAATGGAAGAATTATTTAAATGCGCGTTGGCGTTTAGCTTCAAATATAAGAATACCAGCAGCCACCGAAACGTTCATCGAATCCACATGGCCGAGCATGGGAATATGAATGCATTGAATGGCCTCTGAACGCCACTGCTCGCTAAGGCCTGTAGATTCTGTCCCTACAACAAGTGCGGTTGGGTTTTGGAAATTGGGTTCTGTGTATGGTTTTGATTCTTGAAGAATGGCACTATAAATGGCAATGTTATGCTTTTTGAGGTAAGCAATGATTTCTTCTGTTGATCCTGTAGCGATTTGTGTGGAAAATATCCCTCCCACACTCGAACGGATTACATTTGGATTATACATATCGGTTCGTGGATTTGCCACAAGTACTGCGTCGACTTTTGCAGCATCAGCTGTTCGGAGCAAAGCGCCAATATTTCCTGGTTTTTCTGGCGATTCGGCGACTAGAACTAATGGGGTTTTAGATTTTATACTCAGTTGCTCTAAGGACAAATCTTTGCATTTAGCTACAGCAATAATACCTTCTGTACTTCCGCGATAAGCCACTTTTTCATAGATTTTTGAATCAATTTGAATACACTCTAACTTTTGTGCTTCTAATTGCTCTAATTCGTGTGCTGCGCATAATTGGGGTTCAATATAAATAGTCTCTATTGAATAGCCACTGTTGATGGCCAAAAGAACCTCACGTTTTCCTTCGATGATGAATAAACCTTGTTCGCGGCGTTGCTTCGATTTTTCTTTCAGCAATAATAGATTTTTTATTCTAGGATTTTTCAGACTGGTGATTTCTTTCATCATGCCACAAAAATAGGTTTATTTTTTTTTGCAAAAAAAAGCCCAAGACGATGCTTGAGCTTTAAATTGTGGTTGTTTTATTGGTTTTTATATTTGTTAGAATATCTTTTCCACAACTTCGTTTGATGACTCTCTAAGCTTATGTTCCGCCCATCAATAAAGGCATGTTCCAATTGGTTGGTACGCATATCTAAAGCATCGCCTTTGCTGATGAATAGAGTGGCACTTTTTCCAACTTCTAAACTCCCATATCGTGCCTCTATTCCAAGAATTTTTGCAGCGTTGAGCGTGATTAGTTGTAGAGCTTCTTCTTTGCTTAACCCATAGGATACGGTAGTTCCTGCATAGAAGGGCAGGTTTCTAGAGTTCATGCGTTCCATATCTCCACTAGCTTCAAGCGCTACGAGAACACCACCATCGACGAGTTTTTTGGCAAGTTTAAAGGGCAAATCATAATCTTCATCAGATTTATTTGGTCTGGAATGAACGCGTCTTAGTAAAACTGAAACTCCATGGTTTTTTAACAAATCTGTTTGTTTGTATGCTTCGTAGGCACCAACAAGTACTACTTTAGCTATCTCATGTTGCTTTTTGAAGTTTACAGCATCGATTATCCCTTTTTCGTCATCAACATGAATAAATAATGTTTGATCACCCTCAAAAATATCTTTCATAGCTTCGAAAGGTAAGTTTAGTCCAGGAGTTGCATCAGCATTATGCACTTTTGCATTATTAAAATACGAGTCCAATTCTTGAATTTGACCATTATATTTTTCATTGACTTTCAGTCCTGGATCTTCTCCCAACCACCAGCGGCCCCTGCTGAATGTACTCGGCCAATTCATATGTATTCCATCGTCGATTTTTACTACAGCATCCTCCCAATTCCAAGCGTCCAATTGTACCACAGACGAAGTGCCTGAAATTCGGCCACCTCTAGGTGTGATTTGCGCCATCAGTACGCCATTTGGTCGCATGGTTTCTACTACTTTTGATTCCGTATTGTAAGCAATCAAGCTTCTGATGTGTGGATTCCATGTTCCAATTTCTTCATCATCATCAGAGGCACGAACAGCATCAATTTCTATGAGTCCTAATGTTGAATTTGGAATAATAAAACCTGGGTAGACGTGTTTTCCTTTGGCTTCAATAATATTCATTTGAGAATTCAATTTACCACTGTCCATTTGTCCAACATATTGCAGTGTACCACGTTCAAAAACAATCAGACTATTTTCTATAACGCTACCGTTACCAACGTGTGCTGTAGCGCCTTTGATTGCGACTGTTGTCGTCTGAATAGGAGCAGGTGTTTGTTGTGCGCTAAGTGTACAACATATACTAAAAAGCGCTATGATATATATTTTAAATGTGTTCATGATGTCCATATTAAATTTGATTGTGATCCAAAGTATCACAATGCATTTCTTGTTTCTTTTTAACTTTTACAGCTTGAGTTTTCATCCCCTTATTTTTTTCTTTAAGCATCATTTGAATCAATGTGTTTCGTTCATTTTTGATGTTTTCTCTAAGCTGTTGATCTCGTTCAATATCAAAATAAGTTACACCTTCGATAAGTGTTTTTTCTGCCTTTGCATAAATGGACAAAGGATGGTCGTTCCAAAGTACCAAATCGGCATCTTTCCCAACTTTGATGCTTCCAACTCTATCATCAATATGCAATAGTTTTGCAGGGTTTAGAGTAACCATTTTCCATGCATCTTCTTCAGAAGCACCGCCATATTTTACAGCTTTGGCCGCTTCTTGATTGAGTCGTCGTGACATTTCGGCATCGTCACTATTTATTGCTGTAACAACACCAACATTGTTGAGAATTGCGGCATTGTATGGAATAGCATCATTAACTTCATATTTGTAGGCCCACCAATCGCTGAATGTAGAGGCGCCAGCGCCATGTGTTTTCATCTTATCGGCTAGTTTATATCCTTCTAAAATATGAGTAAATGTATTGATATTAAAATCAAACTTTTCAGCGACTTTCATCAACATATTGATTTCGCTTTGAATGTAGGAATGACAACTGATGAAACGTTCTTTGTTGAGGATTTCGGCCAGTACTTCCATTTCGTTATCTGCTCTGTATGGTTGCCCACTTTTTTTCTTTTGATCGTACGCTTTAGCCCTTGAAAAATAATCCATATACATCTGCTCGACACCCATTCTTGTTTGTGGAAAACGGCTATAGCTGCCCCAATTGGATTGTTTTACATTTTCACCCAAAGCAAATTTTATAAACTTTGGTGCATTTTTATAGATCAAATTTTTTGCAGATTCACCCCATTTGAGTTTTATAAGTGCCGAACGCCCCCCAATGGGGTTCGCCGATCCGTGAAGAATCTGAATAGTGGTAACTCCTCCAGATAGGTTTTGGTAAATATCTATATCATCGGCATCTACAACATCTTCAATACTCACTTCTGCTGATGAATTTTGCCCTGCTTCGTTAATGCTTGCTGCGGCAATGTGAGAATGCTCGTCGACAATTCCTGAGGTGAGGTGTTTTCCTGTAGCATCAACTACATTTGCTTTACGTGCTTTCAAATTGTTTCCAATTGCTGCAATTTTTCCATCTTTGACCAAAACATCAGTATTTAGTAAAACACCTTCATCTTCATTGGTCCATACTGTAGCGTTTTGAAATAGAATGGTTTTTGGCTCTGGAAGTGCTGTAAAGCCATAAGCACCATTTGGATAGGTTATAGGCAGAACAGTTTTTTCTTTCGTTTCTTTTTTATCTTTTTTTGCTTTCTTTGCTTTCTTTTTTTCTTGTTTATCAGATTTAATAAGCGTCAATTTTTGGGTTGAACCGTTTGCAAAATTGATGGTTCCATTTAAATTTGGGTTGCCTTTATCAATCTTAGCACTAAAACGCATAAACTGTTGCTGTAGTGTGTCTTTTGAAGTAAAGAGAAGGTGTGCCCAATCTTGATCTTGTTTAAGGTTACAGCTCAGGTTTAAGCTATCGGCTTTCAGTTTGGCCTTAGGTTTTCCCCTTGTCCCTGTAACTTCAAGAGTATATTTTTGTTTGTTCAAATCGAACGTATATGTACCATTTAAATTTTTTGAATTTAAATCCTCAAAAATTGTTCTTGATCCTCGAATCCAATGTTCATAAACAGTGTTCTCCGACTTAAAAAATGCACCTGACATAATGGTGAAATTTGCAAAACTTCCATTTTTAAGCGTTCCTATTTTGTTGTTGTTCAGCAATTGTGCTGGCACAGTTGTGAGCGCTTCTAAAGCTTTGGTTATGCTTAATCCATGGTCTATTGCATTTTTAATTTTTGCTTTAAATTCTTTAACTGATTTAAGCCCATGAGTTGTCAGTGCAAAAGTGATGTTGTGCTCGGCCAAAATTTTTGGATTTGTAGGTCTTTGGTTCCATTCTTTCATACGTTCCAGTTCTAATTTATCGGCCAGAAAACTATTTTCCACATCATAAGGTTTTGGAAAATTTACAGGGATAATGAATGCCGCATTGGTGTTTTTGATGGTGTTGATACGTTCGTATTCATCACCACCACCCAAAAGAATGTATTGGATATCAAATTGATCTCCAACATTATCTGCTCGAACTGCATTTGCTCTACTGCCTGCAGCCATGATTTGTACCAAATCGGCATTCTTATTAAATGCTTCTATTGAACGGTCTATTGTGTTGTGATTTTCGTTTTTGTACCAATTTGCATCAAGGTACAATTGACGTAACAAAGCCATAGCACCCATGATGGATGTTGGGTAGGACTGACGGGACAAAACGCTTTTCGAAAACGAAAGGTACTGTGCAGAACGCCCAGAAAGTATTCTTTTGGCATCTGAGCCCTCTATATCCAATGCAATAAGGGCACCGCTTCCACGAACAATACCATCTTCCAAATGTGTATTGACTACACCAAAACCTTCTTTAAGCATCGATTTGGCTGTTTTTTTGTCAAACTTAAATACATCTACAGCATTTTGTTCTGGTCGCACATGATCATTCCAATAAAACCCTTCTCTCGACGGACCATATTGTGGAGTGGCTCCACCACCACTTTTACGTTTAGGTTTTTCCACACCAAAAGTCGAGTATAAATCTATAAATGAAGGGTATATGCTGCTGCCTTTGGCATCTATGAGTTCCGAATTTTTAGGAATTGAGATGTTTTTTCCGCTATTGATTACCACACCATCTTTAATCAGCAATGTGCCATTTTCAATCACGTTTGTGGGTGTGATGTAAATTTTTGCATTTGTGATTGCAGTGTAATTTGTTGCTTTTGAGTGTACGCCATCATTTTTTGGGAAATAATCTTGTGTATGGCCTATAAAAGCACACGATAATCCCATGAGTAGGAATTTTATTTTTTTCATAGTAATAAGTTTTGCGTCGTTAAATATAATGATAAACTTTTAAAACCTATTGCTTCTGAATCTGGTCATTTGATTTATGACTGCTTTTCGAAATACCCCACAATAAGCCCCACAACATAGCTATAACTTTCAATTCCATGCTCTTGCGCATTTACTTTCAAATAGCCACTGTAAAAGCGCTTAAATAAAGGTTCTAAAGGATTTTTATATTGGGCCCAGTGCATACTTCGGTTT
>ERZ1048068.2858-NODE-2858-length-11773-cov-5.532855_pt1 | contig 11773 bp, 10 predicted proteins | sample MGYA00383098_ERZ1048068 | MGnify/ENA primary metagenome ERZ1048068 (study PRJEB29581, sample SAMEA5548368) | metagenome | biome: marine; feature: coastal; material: water | depth 1 m | study: Short-term variability in the microbial, nano- and picoplankton... | reverse complement strand
AAGAGTTGAAAGTACCGATAATATCGTGATCATGTTCAATACAGAAACGGTTGAAGTACTTGGAGATGGGCAAGTGGTTACAGGCGTTAAAGTTCGAAACAACAAAACTCAAGTTGAAACGGAGGTTCCTGCTACTGGATTTTTTGTCGCTATTGGCCACAAGCCAAATACAGATATTTTCAAAGGATTTTTAAATCTTGACGAAACAGGATACATTATCAATGAGCCGGGTACTTCACGTACAAATATTGAAGGTGTTTTTGTGAGTGGTGATGCTGCAGACCATGTGTACAGACAAGCGATTACAGCTGCTGGTACAGGATGTATGGCCGCTTTAGATGCCGAGCGATATCTTGCTGCTAAAGAAGGTTAAACTATTGTCCTAGGAGTCTTAACGAAGTACAGCACCTATTTCTTTTTCAAACTTTTCCTGAAGCTTACTCATAAGCTTATCTATCTGTTTGTCTGTAAGTGTTTTGGATTCATCCTTGAGCGTAAAACTGACGGCATAACTCTTCTTTCCATCAGGTAAGTTTTTTCCTTTGTACACATCAAATAAGTTTACGTCGGTGAGGACTTTATTGTCTGTTTGTTTTGCCAGTTGATAAATCGTTTCAAAAGTTACATCTTCATCCAAAAGTAATGCAAAATCACGCCTTACTTCTGGAAATTTGGAAATGGGTTTGAATTTCACATTGCTCGACTTGATGCAACTAAAAATAAGATCCCAATTGAAATCAGCAAAAAGCACCTCTTGGTCTATGCCAAATGCTTTGCAAACGTTCTGTCTTACAATACCAAATTCAACTGCATTGGTTTTACCAATCGCTAATGCTTGCCCTTCTTCAAACACATCACTATTCAGAGGTTTTGCTTTGAGGTTTTTTATTCCAATTTTCTCAAAAACAGATGATACGATTCCTTTTAAATAATAAAAATCTACTGCTTTTGGAGGTGCACTCCATGCCTCAGAGGTTTTTGAGCCCGAAAGAAATACGCCTAAACGCTTTAATTCTTCCCGCTTTTCACCAAATTGGTGATAGGTCTTTCCAAATTCAAATAACTTCAGTTGTGTTTGTTGACGATTCAGATTGAATGCTACGGATTCTAATCCTGAGAACAGCATAGATCTACGCAATACAGACAAGTCCTTGCTTAAAGGATTTAGAATTTTGACATACTCATTCTCTGTCAATTGTGGGCTTAATGAAATATGCTTTTCAGCAGATAGGGAATTAGTCATGATTTCATAGAATCCTAAGCTTACTAAATGATTAGCGAGATTATTTTCTATAATGTGTTGCTCCTTTTTTGTTGAATTTGAAATTGAAGCGTTTAATTTATTGGAAATAGCGATGTTGTTATATCCGTATACGCGAAGTATTTCTTCGATAACATCAATTTCTCGTTGCACATCATTTCTGTATGCAGGAATAGTGAGTCCAAGACCTGTTTCTGTGACACTATTGACTTTAATTTCTAGGGAGGTCAATATTTGTTTTACAGTTTCACGTGGTATTTCTTGTCCAATAATATTGGCAATATTATCAAAGCTAAGTAATACTTGAACATCTTCAATTTTTGTTGGATATTCATCCCAAAGGTCGCTAGAGATTTCACCGCCTGCTATTTCAGTAATTAGTATAGCGGCATGCTTTAAAGCATATTTTGTGATGTTTGGATCGATACCGCGTTCAAATCTAAAAGAAGCATCTGTACTGAGTCCGTGTCTTTTTGCAGTTTTTCGAATACTTACGGGATCAAAATAGGCCGATTCCAAAAAAATATTTGTAGTTGTTGTAGTAATTCCAGAATTCAACCCACCAAAAACACCTGCAATACACATTGGCTTTTTGGCATCACAAATCATAAGATCTTCCTCATTTAATGTGCGTTCAACGCCATCTAATGTTGTAAATTTCTCATTTTTTTGTGCAGTCCTCACGATGAGTTTTTTGTCAGCAATTTTATCAGCATCAAACGCATGAAGTGGTTGTCCTAATCCATGCAAAACATAATTTGTTACATCAACAATGTTGTTGATTGGTGCCAATCCAATGGCTTTCAATCTATTTTGTAGCCAAGTAGGGGAGTCTTTCACTTCTACTCCTGAAATTGTAACTCCACAATATCGAGGTGCTTTGGTTTTATCTTTTATGTCGATATCAATTTTGAGGGTACGGCTGTGGACATGAAACCCCGAAACGGATGGACTCATCAGTTCAGAATTTACACCGTTTTGAATCAATCCAGCGCGCAAGTCTCTTGCCGTTCCAAAATGACTCATCGCATCAGCTCTGTTTGGTGTCAATCCGATTTCAAAAACTGTATCGTTTTCAATTTCATAATATTTGGCCAATGGGGTTCCAATTTGATATTCGTCATCTAAAATAAGGATACCGTCGTGGCTTTTCCCAAGCCCTAATTCGTCTTCCGCACACAGCATACCGTGACTTTCTTCACCACGAATTTTTCCTTTTTTGATTTTCCATGCTTCTCCTTCAGGAGTATACAAAGTAGCGCCAATAGTCGCCACGGCTACTTTTTGATTTTTCGCAACATTTGGTGCACCGCATACAATTTTTAGAGGCTCGTCGGCTCCGATATCTACTGTAGTCAACTTAAGTCGGTCTGCATTTGGGTGTTGTTCGCATTCCAGTACTTGTCCAACAACAATGCCTTCTAGACCACCTTTTACAGATTGAAATGACTCAGTTCCTTCAACTTCAAGACCTAAATCTGTGAGTAAATCTGATGTTTTTTCTGAATCCCAATCCGTATTGACATATTGTTTTAGCCAGTTGTAAGAAATTTTCATGCTGTAATTTTATTGCGTTGCAAAGATAAACCAAAGGAATAAGCTTTCAAATAAAAAGCCCAACCAATAGGTGGGCTTTTTGTTTTATTCGAGGTCGGTGTTATTCTCCAGAAAGTTGTTTCATTTCTTTTTCTATCATATCATAAAATTGATCGATTTTTGGCATAACAACCACACGTGTTCGTCTATTTTTTGCTCTATTTTCTGCAGTTTCATTATCTACAAGTGGGACGTAACTGCTTCTTCCAGCTGCAATGAGTTGCGATGGATTAACTCCTAATTTTTGAAGTTCACGAATGATGGAAGTAGAGCGCTTGACACTCAAATCCCAGTTGTCTATAAGCACACCACTACTGAAACTTCTGCTATCGGTATGGCCTTCAATCATGGCTTCGAAATCGGGTTTATCAGAAATAACTTTTGCTACTTTCCCAAGTACTGTTTTGGCTTTTTCGGTAACTACATAACTTCCGCTTTTGAAGAGTAGTTTGTCTGATATTGAAATGAAAACCACGCCTTTTTCAACATTGATTTCAATATCTGGATCGTCCAAACCAACTGATTTTTTTAAGCTGGATACAATGGCTAGAGTAACACTATCTTTTTTGCTTACTGCATCTTGCAAACGACTAATTTTTAAGTCTCTTTCTTTTAAACTTTCGAGAGTTTTTTCAAGATTTTCTGCACCTTTTGTGGTAAGAACAGTCATTTCTTTTGTACTGCTAAACAGCGCATCGTTTGTTTTTCTTAAGTCTTTCAATTGCTCTCTAAATGCAGCCAAACTTGCGTCTGCCGCTGCTTTATCAGAAAGACAAACATTAAGTTTTAGTGCTGTAGAGTTGAGCAAATCTTTTGTTTCTTTTAATTCTTCTTGAGCGGCCAATAATTCTTTGCTTGGCCCACAAGATGTTAAAATTAAGGTGGAAATGAGTCCGAAGGTAAATAGCTTTTTCATTTAAAAAGTAATAATTAGAAGTTTCATCAAATTTAAAAAAATACTTTCTAATAAAGAAACAATTAAATTGAATTAATGTTTTCTTAAACGAAGAAAAACTTTTTTTCTTTTTATGAAGTATGACCAGACGATTGATTTCTCTCCTACATAAGTAACTCGTTGCTGTTGAGTTCTGAATTTTATGAGTTTTGGTAGAGCACCATAAAATTCAATATGGGCTTTTATGATGGCTAATGTGTGTTTGCCTTTACCAGAAAATAAAAATGAAGCTCCTGCGACACCATCCAAAATCAAACGCATGAGTACAACGATAAACAATGGGTGATTTGAATTTTTTGTGAGTGCAAAAAGACTGTTTCTGAAGTTATAAAATGTTTTTTTTGAGTTTGTTTTGGACAAACTAGCTCCACCGACATGATAAACAGTCGAATTTCCAGTGTAAGTTACACCAAAACCTGCATTGTGCGCACGCCAGCAAAAATCTATTTCTTCCATGTGTGCAAAAAAGGATTCATCAAATCCATTAAGGGTGTTAAAGGTTTTTTTACGCACAAAAAAACATGCACCAGAAGCCCAAAAAATTGGTCTACTATCATTGTATTGATTTGTGTCTTTTTCTAATGATTCAAAAATTCGGCCTCGGCAATAGGGATACCCCAATTGATCTATAAATCCACCACCAGCACCAGCATATTCAAATTGATTTGGACGCTTTTGGTCTAAAATTTTTGGTTGTACAATAGCAGTATTTGCGTCGTTTTCAAACAAACTAATAACAGGATCTAGCCAGTTTTCCGTCACCAAAACATCAGAATTCAAAAAACAAAAAACATCAGCGTCAATTTTTTTTATCGCTTTATTGTATCCTCCGGCGTAACCATAATTTTTATCCAATTCTATGATTTTGACTTTTACATGATTATGCTTTACAAACGCTACAGAATCGTCTTTGGAAGCGTTGTCTACCAAATAAATTTCATGGTTTTGACTAAAGTCAATCACTGATGGCAAAAACTTTTCGAGTAGATGCTTTCCATTCCAATTCAGTATGATGATAGCAATATTCAAATCTTCGATTTTTGTGGTGAATATTCAGGTAAAGATTTTAAAAACTGATATGATTTTGACGATTTATCCATGGTACAATAATAATGCTCCAAGCCGTTGGTAATCATCATATAAGTTGTGTCCAACGCCTGGTTATATTGTGCAATTTGATCGAAAACTTCTTGATTGATTGCCACTTGTGGTGCTTTACATTCTATCAAACAATGTACACTTCCATCGCTGTTATAAAGGACAATGTCATAGCGTTTTTTTTGTCCATACACTTGTAGTTGCTTTTCAATATTAATCAATGAAATAGGGTATTTTTTTTCTTTAATAATGTATTGTAAACAATGTTGGCGTACCCATTCTTCGGGTTGGAGGACGACAAATTTTTTACGTACTTCATCAAAGATTTGCGTTTTATTTTCGCTATTTTTGATTCTGAATTTGTAAGTTGGAAAATTTAACTTTTGCACACTACAAATTTGCTAAATTTTTTCTTAATGCATACGGTTCAATCTATTTTAAATGAAATAAAATCTGGAAAAATCCATCCGATATATTTTTTGATGGGAGAAGAGTCCTTTTTCATTGATCAAATTTCGACATTTATTGAAACTTCTGTTCTTGATGAATCACAACGCGGATTCGACCAAATGGTGCTTTATGGAAAGGAGACTTCGGTAGATGAGATAGTTTCTAGTGCCAAACGCTATCCCATGATTACACCCCGTCAGGTTATCATTGTAAAAGAGGCACAAAACCTTAGTCGTACTATTGAACAATTGCTTCCTTATGCCAACAATCCACAACAAACAACTACATTGGTATTCTGTTATAAGTACAAATCAATAGATAAACGAAAATCACTCTACAAGGCCCTGTCTAAATCTCATGTTGTTTTTGAGAGTAACAAAATATATGACAGTAAAATACCTTCTTTTATTAGTGGAGAGTTACAAAAGCAAAATCTTAAAATCACACCAAAAGCAAGTTATTTACTCGCTGATTTTTTAGGAAATGATTTGGCTAAAATTTCAAATGAATTGAAAAAACTTCAATTAGTGATGGGAGACCATGACACAATCACCCCAGAGCTTATTCAGAAGAATATTGGTATTTCGAAGGACTTTAATAATTTTGAACTCCAGAAAGCTATTGCTCAACTCAACCGAAAAAAAGCGTATCAAATTGTTCAGTATTTTTCAGAAAACACAAAGCAACACCCTATGGTCGTTACTGTAGCGACTCTGTATAGTTTTTTTACTAAACTAATGACTCTTCACACTGTAACGGACCGAAATCCAAAAACACTTTCAAGAGCGATTGGAGTGAGTCCATATTTTTTGGATGATTATATGGCTGCTGCAAAAAATTTCCCAATGCGTCGTATTAGTGGTGTATTTCAAACTTTGCGAATTATAGACACAAAGAGCAAAGGTGTAGATGCCAATCTTAAGCCCAAGGATTTATACAATGAATTGATCTTTAGGATTTTAAATTAGTGCAGAAATTTTTCTAATGTTTAGCAATTTCTCCTTGCAAAAAGTGCTGCACCCACAATCCCTGCATTGTTTTTAAGTTCAGCAGCTTTGAAAGGGGTTTCAATGTCTATATATGCCTTAAAATGTTCTATTTTTTTACTTACCCCACCACCAATAATAATTAAATCTGGATTGAAACTTTTTTCGATATGTTTTAAAAAAAAGTTTAAGCGTTTGCCCCATTTTTTGTAATCCCAATCATTGCGTTTTCGTGCGGCATCGGAAGCAAAATATTCCATAATATCGCCCTTTTTTCCATAAAGTCTTCCAAGTTCAAAGTTCGAAAGGAGTTCTCCATTAAAGAACACGCCAGAACCAATTCCTGTACCTAAAGTTATGGTCATTACCAATCCTTTTTCATTCTGTCCTTCACCAAATTCCATGACGCCCATAGCGGCTGCATCGGCGTCATTTACCACATAAAAGGAGTTAGCTGCTTTTTGCTGAAACAATTCGTCTACTTGTGTACCTTTCCAAGACTTATCCAAATTTCCAAAGTGCATTGCGCGTCCTTTTTTAATGATGGTTGGAAAAGACACCCCTACAACTCCTTTCCATTGATGTTCTTGACACATGGTGCTTATGACTTCTGAAATAGCTTCAGGCGTTGCAGGTTTTGGTGTTGGTATTCGAATACGCTCACTCACAAGATCTCCTTTGTTTGTGTCTACTACAGCACCTTTGATTCCAGATCCGCCAATATCTATTCCTAGTATTTCCATAATTTATAATTTTAATTCTTCAATTTGAAGATTGTATTCATATTGTAAATCTTCGTGCAGTTTTGATGTTTTTTTTTCTGCCGAAACAATTTGTCGAATGTATATATTTGTCAGTGTTTTATTCTTGAAAATTGAAGGGCTAATGTTGTTCATTTTTAGGCAAACATAAAGCAGTAGTTCCACTTCTGTTTCAGGGCTATTGGAATATCGAGCAAATTTTTTGATACGACGCAAAATTTTACGCACACTTTTCTTGATGTAGAAATAGCTTTTGGTGTTGATTTCGTCGAAGAGATCGTCCAGTTGATTTTTAATGCTTTGTACATAATGATCTTCATCATCAGCTTCAAAAAGAAGATAGGTGAGGAGTTCTTTATTTTCAATTTTGAAACGCGCCAAACGCAAACAAAGTTGCTTAATGTGCTCTTTATCTAATTGTTCTAACGTCTTTTTGATTTCAACTACACTTGCTGCTTTCATATCAGTTGTAATAATACAATTTTTGGGAAATTATCACAAAAGATGTTGAATTTTATTTTAATTCATTTTTTTTAAATAAAATTTAGTTAAATCCGCAATACAAGAAATAATACAGTTGTGTATTTTTGTGGTCAAATATGGATTCACTCACACAAATTGTTTTAGGCGCGGCTTGCGGAGAAGCCGTTTTAGGAAAAAAAATAGGTAATAGAGCTCTTCTTTTTGGTGCTTTGGGTGGGACTTTACCCGATTTGGATGTCTTTGTTGGTAATTGGTTGTTCAGTAATGAAATTCAATCTATGGCTTTTCATAGAGGGTTTATGCATTCTATTCCTTTTGCTCTTTTGGCCAGTTTTGCCTTAGGTTATTTCCTGTTTTGGTGCTATAATCGTAAACATCGCTTCGGGACTACCACCAGAAAAGATTGGATAAAACTATTTTTTTGGTCGATTTTCACGCATCCAATTTTGGATAGTTTTACTGCTTATGGAACCCAGTTGTTCGCTCCTTTTTCAAATTACAGAGTTGCATTCAATAATATCTCTGTAGTTGATCCTTTGTATACAGTTCCTTTCTTGTTATGTCTTATTGTGTTGATGTTTTTCCAACGCTCATCAAAGCGGAGGCGATTTGTATTGAATTTTGGTCTTATTATCAGTTCGTCGTACATGATTTTCACGCTGTTCAATAAAGTTTATGTGAATTCAATATTCAAATCTTCTCTTGAAAATAATGCCATAGAATATACTCGATTTAGAAGTCAGCCTACCATATTGAACAACATACTTTGGTATGGCGTTGCTGAGTCAGATTCGGCCTATTACATTGCGCTTTATTCTATTTTTGATCAAAAAAATGCCCCTGAAAAATGGCAAAGAATACCAAAAAATCATCAGCTGCTCCCAACTGAAGACAAGGATATTCAAACCTTGATTTGGTTTAGTGATGGTTTTTATAGTGTTTCACAAGGGACAGAGAAAGGCACATTTATCTTTAAAGATATGAGATATCCTTTGATGGATGAAAATGATCCGAATTCATCTGTTTTTAGCTTTTCAATTCGTAAAGAAAATAAACGTTGGATTGCTGCTCCTTTTTATCCTGAAAATCCAAATGAAAAGGATTTGACTAATTTCTGGGACCGACTCAAAGGGATTTAAAGTATGCCAACAGATTTCATGCATTTTTGCATAGCTTGAAAAGTACGTTCAATGTCATTATCTAACCCAACCGAAAAGCGAATTAAACCAGGGCTTAAACCCATTTCCTTTTGTTCGTCTTCTGGAATTTCAGAAGATGTAGAAGATCCAGGCGCACTAAATAAGGTTTTATAAAACCCGAGACTAACTGCTAAATATCCTAAATTTTCATCTTGCATCATTTCCATCAAAGTATTTGCTTTTTCTAAGGTTTGTACATCAATGGTAAGCATGCCACCAAAGCCAAATTCGTTATTCATTTGACGCTTAAACTCTTTGTGTGATGGATGAGAGTTTAGCCCTGGATAAACTGTTTTTATTCCCAATGATTCAAATTTTTCGGCCAAATACATGGCATTGATACTGTGTTGTTTCATCCGAATGTGAAGTGTACGAAGATTTTTTAGAATTGATGCTGCACGTAAACTGTCCATTGTCGCACCAAAGAGCATGGCCGCTCCATCATTTACATTCCGTAAGTTATCTATCAGTTCTTGTGTACCACAGACCACACCACCTATTGCATCACTAGCGCCATTGATGAATTTTGTGAGACTGTGAATAACAATATCTGCTCCTAATTGTTTTGGTGAAATCGACAATGGCGAAAAGGTATTGTCCACTACAAGCTGAAGGTTATGTTTTTTTGCAAGCTTTGAAAGTGCCTGAATATCAGCAACTTCAAGTAGAGGATTACTTACAGATTCACAATAAAGTACTTTTGTGCTTTTTGATATTGCAGCTTCAACAGCTTCCAAGTTTGTGATGTCTACAAAGCTGGTTTGTATGTTTAGTTTGGGTGCAAAATTTTTAAGAAATGCATAAGTACCGCCATAAATTGTTCGACTTGAAACGATATGATCTCCAGCACTACACAATTGCATAATAACGGATGTAATGGCACCCATCCCAGAGGCAGAAACATTGGAAGTTTCTGTTCCTTCCATAGCCGCTAAAGCTTCTCCAAGGTAAAGGTTTGATGGCGAACTGTGTCTGGAGTACAAATAACACCCATCGGCATTGCCCTCAAAAGTGTCAAACATTGTTTTGGCCGATAAGAATGTATATGTGGATGAGTCTGATATTGAGGGATTTACACCTCCAAATTCTCCAAAGTACTGTAAGTCTTGAATTGAATCCGCTGGGTTCATATTTTAAAGATTAATTTTAATCAAATATCGATAATTAGTGATATAAAAACAATTGGTATTACTAATTATAGAAAATTAATCTTTTTAATAGATGTATTTTAGAATAAATTTTTATAAATTTGTTTTTATTAACCTATTCAAAGATAATTTTTCAATATGAAACTAGATGCATTGGACATCCAAATTTTACGTCTTCTTCAAAAAGATGCCAAACTAACCAACAAAGCACTCTCTGCCAAATTAGCACTTTCTGTAACTGCAATTTATGAACGCATAAAAAAACTTGAAAAAACAGGGTTTATAGAGGGATATGTAGCATTGATTTCCAAAGAAATGGTGGGTAAATCTTTTATTGCTTTTTGTCATGTAAAACTTATTCAGCACACTCAGGACAACGTAAAGCAATTTGAACGTGAAGTCATTACCATAGCGGAAGTTTTAGAATGCTATCATCTAAGTGGGGATTATGATTACTTGTTAAAGGTTCACGTAGAAGATATGGAATCTTACCGAAAATTTATGATTGAAAAGCTTACAAAATTAAATCATATTGGCAGTACACACAGTATGTTTATGATCAATCAAGTAAAGCATACAACAGCTTTAAATATTTAGATTTTTATTTATCTGTATTGAAAGGAAGTTTGTACTTTTGTTCATACTAAAATTTTAATCCTATGAAATCGTATGACGTTGCTGTAATTGGTTCTGGCCCTGGTGGATATGTAGCTGCCATTCGCTGCGCACAATTGGGTATGAAAGTTGCTATTATCGAAAAATACGCAACAATGGGCGGTACATGCCTTAATGTGGGTTGTATCCCAAGCAAAGCATTGTTGGATTCTTCTCATCATTTCGAAGATGCAGTAAAGCATTTCGATACCCACGGCATCGAACTTCCAGGTGAAGTAAAGGTTAATTTGGAAAAAATGATGGAGCGAAAGCAATCTGTAGTGGATCAAACTACTGTTGGGATTGAATTTTTGATGAAAAAAAATAATATCGAAGTCTACCAAGGAGTTGGTGCTTTTAAAGATGCTACACACATTAGCGTCAGCGGGAGCGAAATGCACGAAATTGAAGCTAAGCATGCAATTATTGCTACTGGAAGCAAACCTTCTACACTTCCTTTTGCTACCGTAGATAAAGAACGTATCATTACATCAACGGAAGCTTTAAAACTAAAAGAAATCCCAAAACACCTTATCATAATCGGCGGTGGTGTTATTGGTTTAGAACTCGGTCAGGTATACAAACGTTTAGGTGCAGATGTTACCGTTGTAGAATACATGGATCGTATCATACCAACAATGGACAAAGGACTTTCAAAAGAGTTGAATAAAGTCCTTAAAAAACAAAAATTTAAAATCAATACTTCACATAAAGTGACTTCAGTAGCGCGTGATGCTGATACAGTTACTGTTACTGCTGAAAATAAAAAAGGCGATACTGTCACATTTGAAGGTGATTATTGCTTGGTCTCAGTAGGAAGAAGTCCGTATACAGCAGGATTAAATTTAGACGCTGCTGGAGTTCAATTGAGTGAACGTGGACAAGTATTGGTGAATAATGATTTGCAAACATCTACTCCTAATATTTACGCCATTGGTGATGTGGTTAGAGGAGCTATGTTGGCTCATAAAGCTGAAGAAGAGGGTGTTTTTGTTGCCGAAACTATTGCTGGACAAAAACCACACATCAATTACAACTTAATTCCAGGAGTGGTGTACACATGGCCAGAAGTCGCTTCGGTTGGAAAAACAGAAGAACAGCTCACAGACGAAGGTGTTGCCTACAAAACAGGGCAATTCCCAATGCGTGCTTTGGGAAGAAGTCGCGCAAGTATGGATTTGG
>ERZ1048068.2853-NODE-2853-length-11779-cov-7.846128_pt1 | contig 11779 bp, 9 predicted proteins | sample MGYA00383098_ERZ1048068 | MGnify/ENA primary metagenome ERZ1048068 (study PRJEB29581, sample SAMEA5548368) | metagenome | biome: marine; feature: coastal; material: water | depth 1 m | study: Short-term variability in the microbial, nano- and picoplankton... | reverse complement strand
AAAACCCTATGAATTATAGCGTATTCACGTTGTTTAGGTCTTCAAAGGCTTGCTCTAGTCGCGTTACGAATGCCTTTTCTCCTTCACGCAACCAAACGCGAGGATCATAGTATTTTTTATTGGGCACATCGTCACCTTCAGGATTTCCAATTTGTTTTTGCAAATAAGCCGACTTTTCTTGTACATAGTCGCGAACACCAGACATAAAAGCATATTGCATATCAGTATCAATGTTCATTTTAATAACACCATAGCTGATACCTTCTCTAATCTCTTCAACCGTTGAGCCTGATCCTCCGTGGAATACAAAGTCAATGGTGTTTGGTCCAACCCCGTATTTCTCACTTACAAATGCTTGTGAATTCTTTAAGATTTTTGGTGTTAGCACAACATTTCCAGGCTTGTACACGCCGTGTACATTGCCAAATGCAGCTGCAATGGTAAAGCGTGGGCTTACTTGGGATAACTCTTCAAAAGCAAATGCAACTTCTTCTGGCTGAGTGTATAATTTAGAGCTGTCAATGTCTGTATTGTCAACACCATCTTCTTCACCACCTGTAACTCCCAATTCAATTTCAAGTGTCATGTCCATTTTGGCCATGCGTTTCAAATAGTTTTTGCAGATTTCAATGTTTTCTTCAATTGGCTCTTCAGAAAGGTCAATCATGTGAGAGCTGAAAAGTGATTTTCCAGTTTCTTCAAAATGCTTTTCACTTGCATCAAGTAGTCCGTCAATCCAAGGAAGTAGTTTTTTAGCAGCGTGGTCAGTGTGTAGAATAACACTAACGCCATACAGCTCGGCCATTTGATGTACGTGCTTGGCACCTGCAACAGCTCCAGCAATAGCAGCCTGTTGGTTTTCGTTAGACAAGCCTTTACCAGCGTTAAACTGCGCACCTCCGTTAGAGAATTGAATAATTACGGGTGCGTTTAGCTTTGCAGCAGTTTCTAATACAGCGTTAATGGTGTTTGATCCAATTACGTTTACTGCGGGGAGTGCAAATTGTTTGGCTTTTGCTAAAGCAAAAATTTCTTGAACTTCATTTCCAGTTGCTACGCCTGGCTTTATGGAATGCGACATATTGATTTTATTTTTTTATTGGTTGGGCAAAAGTAACAAACTATTACGGGCTTAAAAAGGATAATTTATCCCAAGTGTGGGATTTGCATTTTTTAGCTGATAATTCCAATTCCAACGGCTTCCTCTTGGCAATACAGGATTATGTGTTTTAAAGCCCATATCAAGCCTTAATAAGAACAGCCCAAAATCATATCTAAGGCCAAAACCAGTGCCCACCGCCAGTTCGTCCAAATCCCTAAAACCATCAAACCTTCGGGCAGGTTCATCGACGTTGTCGGCTACATTCCAAATGTTTCCAGCATCAACAAAAAGCGCTCCCTTAAAGGCGCCAAGCAGGTCGAAACGGTATTCAACATTGAAAGACATTTTGAGGTTTGCCTCGTTAAATTCATTTCCAGTATCACTAGACCCAGGGCCTAATCGATATACTTCCCAAGCCCTATTGTCATAGGCACCACCTCCAAAAAAAGATCGATTAAAAGGGATGTTGTCCGCATTGCCATAGGGGATAGCAGCTCCAGCAAACGCTCTGATAGCTACTACTTGGTTCTCGCTAACAGACCAGTGCTTGACAAAATCTGTTTCCAATTTTATAAATTGACTGAAAGGCACCTCAAATAAAAGGTACTGCCCATTCTCTTGTCTCCAGTCAAATGACTTTGCCAAATTTTCAAGCAGGTTTCCAGACCAACTAAGATTGGCCCTAAACTGCGTAAACGCCTTGTCAAAAATACCTCGCTTGGAAGAGCTGAAAAAATTAATGCCCGAACTTATAATTAGATTGTTTTGCGTTAACCTTCTTTTGCGTTCTTCGATACGTTGTACTCTTTGATAGCTTGGGTCATCAGACAAAATACTGGTGCTACCTCCAAGCACATCTACAATAAAAGAGTCTGTTCCTTGAGGAATGATGAGCCTATCATTTAATAGATACGTTGGGTTTGTATTGGTGTTTGCTGCAATTTGATTTAATTCTCCGTAGGCATTGGTGTAAACCCCAAAGTAATTCGCTTTGTTTTTATTGTTTACAAACTCTACGTCCATCAAAGAAAAGGTCCATCTGCGGTTTTCTCTTGGGTTCCATTGGTATTGTATGCTTCCGGTCAAACTCTGCTTGTCTAAACCGATATTTTCCTGCGAGCCCACACCAACTCTTAAAATGGTGAGTGGCGCAAGTTTCTGCTTGTTTATTTTATTGCTAAAGGGCAATAAAAACTGGGGTGCGCGCAGTTGAATGTCAAAGCCATACTCCGAAATGGCAACGTCAGCAGAGCGACCAAATGAACCCCTAGCACCTAACTCCAAGGTTTCGGCCCCTTTAAATACATTTAAAACGCTTAAGCCAGAACTAAAGGCAATACCTCGTTTTAAAATATTGGATTGGGTTACGTCCAAAGCAAAATCAAGGGAGTATCGTTTTTTAGGCATTAAAAAAATGGAAGCGTCTAAAAGTGTTTCGTCTTCATTCGCATATTGATATCTAATGGTTGGATAATCAAAACTTTGTAGTCTGTTGAGTTGTTTTAGGGTGGTGCTTCGTGAAGTGTCGCTGTAAGGCTCATTTGTTTTAAAATCAATGGACTCTCGTAATAGCTTACTGCTGTACTTCATTTTGCCCTGACTAAAAATGGTCATTCCTTCAAAAACTCCAATAGAATCGTAAGCTTCGTTTCCTGTATTGCCCGCTTTGCCCAATAAAACGGCAACGGTATTCATTTTCGAAATCTTATACTCCTTTGGCACAGGGTTTCCCTCTTGGTTTTCGATATAGTTTCGAATGTTTAGTTGTACCGGTAAGCGATAGTCTATTCCTGTTGAATCTACACCAACGCTAAAGTCAATGGAGTTGAGCTGAAATGGGTAAACGCCCGCATTTCTAAACAGCGCCGAAAGCCTGTTTCGCTCTTGCTCAAATGCTGTTGTGCGAAAACGGTCTCCTTGCTTGAGTTTACTTTTTGCTTTATTTGCCACATAAATAGAATCCAAAACGGGACTTTGGATATTGGCTTGAATGCTATCTATAAAGTAGGGTGTATTGGTGCGAACCTTATAATTCACGGTAGCACTTCGATTCTTATTAGAAGCCGCTGTTTCCACCACAGCATTAAAATAGCCTTCATTTGAAAAAAAGGCTTTTAGCTTTTGTGCATTAATTGCTGTAGAAACAGAATCTGAAAGTACGGGTGCCTCACCTGTTTTTCTTTTCCACGCTTGAAAGCCGCTTTTGTAGGCTTTCATTTTTTTCACTTGCTTTTCAGACCAAATGGCGTTCATTCTTTTTTTGCGGCCTGGTTTTTTAGCAAGCCAATTGTCAAAAGCAATATCCGTGCTGTCTTTTGCAGATTGATATAGTAATAAGCCAAAGGGAATGCCTAAAAAACGGTTATTTGGATTGGGTTGAACAATGTTTGCAACCGAGTCAACAGCCACTTGATCATCTACAGTTACCGAGTTTTTATGCAGCAATATACCATCCTTTGGCAAGTTGCGAACAGCAGAACATCCTACTGTTATGCCCAAAAGCACACCAAAACCTAGTATTTTTGAAAATCTTGTGGTCAATAGAAAAGTTGTAAAAGTCAAAAATACACCAAATACATGGTTAGCAAAAACGAACTAAAACAGTTATCCCAATTAGGGCAAAAAAAATTTCGCGACCAACGCGGTCTTTTCCCTGTTGAGGGCAAAAAAGCCATTACAACGTTCCATCAAAATGGATTTGAGATGCGATACTGTTTTTCACTCGAAATTGCACAAATTGGAGGTGTTGCTGCTACTACAATCAGCGCCTCTGACATTAAAAAGTTAAGCAATTTAAGTACTCCTCCCAACGTCTGGGCGGCCTTTTCGCTTCCCAATCCAGTCGATTTTGCTTCCCAAAACATCAATATTGCTTTAGACGGCATCCGAAATCCGGGTAACCTTGGTACCATCATTCGTTTATGCGATTGGTTTGGCATTGCCCATTTGCTTTGTTCATCAGATACGGTAGACTGTTTTAATCCCAAAGTGGTACAGGCAAGTATGGGCTCCTTAGCCCGTGTGCAACTGCATTACATCGATCTACTAGATGCATTTGACAAGTATGGCTTAACGCCAATAGGCACTGATACTAATGGAAAAAATATGTATCATACAGCAATTCCTAAAAATACGGTGTTGGTAATGGGAAATGAAGGGCAGGGTATTTCTGAAGTTATTAGTGCTGAAATTAAAGAAAATATAAGCATACCTGCTTATGGTAATCCAGCTGCTGAGAGCCTAAATGTTGCCATGGCAACGGGTATTATATTGGCAGAATTTAGTAGAAGAGACTAATCTACTCAAAAGTAAAACGCAAGAATACACCCCGACTTTTCATGCTGGCGATGTATCGAGTGTAAACACTATTTGAATTCTCATCTGGGACAAACTCATCACTGATTGCAAAAAAGCCATGCACAGAAGTAGTAAATTTAAAGTAGGGCAAGTAAACATCAGTACCAATAGCAAACTCCCAAGCATATACATCTCGTTTCATTCTGAAGGTTCCTGAGGTATTGTCCTCTGAATTTGTTTCCTCACTTGTAATATTCATGTTGTATGAAACACTGCCCATTACAAAAGGACGCGCATTGCGAATGCGGCGCGTATTTAATTTAATACCTACTGGGAAACGCACATAATTAGACTTCACAACACGCTCAATAAGTGGTTTTGTAAAACGAGGATCCTTTTCAGAAAAAGGAAACTTAATATCGCGTTCAACAAAAGCTACTCCAGGATGAAAACGAATATTCAAAAATTCGTTGACTCTATAATCTGCCAAAAGGCCCACATCAAAACTCGGCTTTGGTTTTACAGATATACGAAAAGGTGAACTTGCAAAAGTTGGTTTATAATCCATTTTGGCACCAACGGCATTTAATCCCAAATAATACCCAAAACGAATTCTTTTTGAATCGTCTTCTTTTAGGTTTTCTATCTTATCCAATTGTCCTTGTAGCGGGACTACTGAACAAATGGAAATAACAAAAACAAATAATGAATGTTGCAGGTTCATTTCTGAGCATTGTATAAAGTGACTACACCTCCTGTTAAAGGTCTGTGTGTTACTTTAGAAAACCCAATTTCCCGTAATTTATTGCACATCTCTTCGCCATCGGGGAAGTGGGCTGCAGATTCACCTAGATAGGCATAAGCACCCTTGTCTTCAGCAAATAGTTTACCCATCGAAGGAATCAGTATTCGAGACATGATATAATGCGCTTGACGCATTGGGAATTTTTTTGGCTTTGAGGTTTCTAAAATATACAAGCAGCCGTCAGGTCTAAGTACACGATACATTTCACCCAAGCCTTTCTCCAAATTGGCAAAGTTTCGAATCCCGAATGCTACCGTTACTGCATCAAATTGGGTATCAAAAGGCAGTTTTTCCGCATCGGCAACGTGAAGTCTTATGCGGTCTTTCAGTTGGAGCTTCTCGAGCTGCTTGTCTTGCACCGCCAGCATTTGCGTGGAAAGGTCAGCTGCATCAATCTTTATGTTGGGAATCTTACTCAAGGCTATGGCAACATCGCCTGTTCCAGTAGCAACATCTAAGACATCTACTGCTTTTTGCTCTCGAACAAGCTTGATAAGCCGCTTGCGCCATCCCTTATCCAGGCCAAGCGAAAGCACGCGGTTAAGGTTGTCGTATTTTTGGGCAATACGGTCAAACATCAGAGTTACTTGCTCTTTTTTCGAAAGATCAGAATCACCGTAAGGAGTCACATTTTTACTCATATTTGGCAAATGTAGCTATTATCTATCGAAGCGCTTTTAATTATACCGAACAGAAACTTCCTATATTTGCACATATAATTTCTTTCAAAGATGAATATTGCCATCGCTGGCGCTAGCGATATCGGATTTCACTTAGCCAAATTACTATCGTTTGAGGCACAGGATATTACCCTTATTGATGCCGATAAGGAACTGCTAAACTATGCCGATAACAACCTAGACCTCCGTGCAGTTAAGGGAGACCCTTCTGCATTGGCGACACTTAAACTTGCTGGTGTTGACCAAGCAGACATGATGATTGCTGTTACTTCTTCAGAAACCACCAACCTTATGTGTTGTTTGCTGGCCAAACAGTTGGGTTGCAAGCAAACTATAGCACGTGTTACCGATATTGATTTTGAAAAATATAAGAACGACGTTGATTTTAAATCTTTGGGAATAGACGAATTGGTTTCACCTGAAGAATTAGCTGCAGAAGAAATTCAATTGCTTATCCATCAATCTGCTTTTGAAAACAGCCACGAATTTGAAGACGGCGCACTCACCATGATGGGTACGACATTAGAAGACGATGCGCCATTTGTTGGAAAAACGGTTCGTGAGGCAGCTGCTGTATTCCCTGGAGTTCACTTTATGCCGATTGCCATAAAGCGTATTGAGTCGCACAATACCATAATCCCAAGAGGGGACACCTGCTTTCAAAAAGGAGATCAGGTATATTTTACAACACTGCCACAAGGGGTTTCAGAATTATATAGCCTTACGGGCGAAGTCAAAAATAAAATCAAGAATGTGATGATTTTGGGCGGAGGTCGTGTAGGTCTTAAAACAGCGGAAGATCTGTGTAAGCGAGGTATAAAAGTTAAGCTCATAGAACTCGATAAAGAACGTGCTATTGACATGGCAGAACGCCTACCCAATACCCTAATTATTCACGGAGATGGTCGTAATGTTGAGCTGCTGCTCGAAGAAAATCTAGACGAAATGGATGCCTTTTTAGGCGTAACCAACGATGCTGAAACCAATATCATGTCTTGTTTGATGGCTAAATCCAAGCAAGTGCCGAAAATCATCGCACTTATCGAAAACATGGATTATTTTGACTTGACCAAATCTATCGGAGTGGATACGCTTGTCAATAAAAAAATGTTAACGGCAAATACTATTTTCCGATATATTAGAAGGGGAGAGGTTGTCGATTTGGCTAAACTTAATAATATGGACGCCGAAATTGTGGAGTTCAAAGTAAAACCCTCTGCTAAGGTAATTGGAAAGGCAATTAAAAATTTAGATTTTCCAACAACAGCTACTATTGGTGGTGTAATTAGAAATGGCGCAGGTGTAATTGCGCTTGGCGACTTTGTTATTGAAGAAAGCGATCTTGTTTTGGTTTGCTGCTTGCCGCAATCCATCAGGCGGGTAGAACAACTTTTCTTGTAGATCATGAAGGGATTCAACCTCAAGCTTATCGTGCATATTTTAGGACTGCTGTTGCTGTTCAATGCCATTTTTATGGGGATTACCACCCTATATAGTTATCTGCAAAATGATGGCATCACAAATGGTTTGCTAAAGGCTTTAGCGCTCAATGTTATTGTCGGCGGTTTGGCGCTTGGCTTAACCTTGAATCATCGCAAGGAAATTAAAAAACGCGAAGGCTATGTCATTGTTGCTTTTGGATGGTTAGCCATGGTTGCGTTTGGCATGTTTCCCTATTTGTTTACTGCTACAATTGCATCCTTTACAGATGCTTTTTTTGAAACCATGTCTGGCTACACAGCAACTGGCGCTACCATTTTAGACGATATAGAAGCTTTGCCAAGAAGCATCATGCTTTGGCGCTCCCTGACCCATTGGATGGGTGGTATGGGTATCATTGTTTTAGCCATTGCCATACTGCCGTTACTCGGCATTGGTGGTATGCAGCTTTTTAGTGCTGAAGCACCTGTTTTAGGTGGAGACAAACTACACCCGCGAATTAGTGATACCGCCAAGCGTTTATGGCTTATTTATGTGGGTCTCACCCTTGCCAATGCTTTATTGCTTTTCGTTTCTGGTATGCCTCTTTTTGATGCCATTAATCACGCTATGAGCACCATGGCTTCAGGTGGATTTTCCACCAAAAATGCAAGTATTGGATATTGGAACCACATGCCACAAATTCAGTACATAACCATCTTTTTTATGGTTTTGGCGGGAAGTAATTTTGTGTTGCTTTACTACGCCATTAAAGGGAAATTTAAACGTGTTTTTGCCAATACGGAGTTTAGCTGGTATACGGGGTTTATTGCAGTTTTTGCCTTTATTGTGATGGCATCAATTCTGCGTCAAGGGTCCTATGCAACTGCTGATGCCAGTATGTTTGCAGTTTGGGAGCAATCCTTTCGCCATGCCCTCTTTCAAGTAGTTGCTGTAATTACCACAACAGGACTGGTAACAGCAGATTTCACCGCATGGACTCCTTTTGTGACCATGTTGTTTTTTGGGTTGATGTTTTTAGGCGGATCAACGGGATCGACATCTGGTGGGGTAAAAGTCATGCGTCACTTGATACTCCTTAAAAATGGTTTCTTGGAATTCAAGCGTGCCCTACACCCCAATGCCATCCTTATGGTTAGGATGAATAAGGTTACCATTGAACAGTCTATTGTTTATAATGTGCTGGCATTCTTTATTCTCTACATGATTCTTTTTATCATCGGAGCAGGTGTGCTTAGTACCCTTGGTTTGGATTTTACCACAGCCATTGGAGCTGCTGCAAGTTCATTGGGTAACGTTGGGCCAGGTTTGGGTGACGTAGGCCCTGCAAGTACATTTTCTTCACTACCCGACTTTGGGAAGTACTGGTGTTCCTTACTGATGCTTCTCGGAAGGCTAGAATTGTTTACCGTTTTAATACTCTTTACGCCCTACTACTGGCGTAATCACTAGGATACCGCTGCCTTGATACGTCTAATGGCCTCTTCAATTTCTTCAAGAGAGGCAGCATAAGAAATGCGAATGTTGTTTGGACATCCAAAGGCATCGCCAGTTACGGTTGCTACATGGGCCTCTTCCAAAAGGTACATGGCAAAGTCAGAGGCGTTTTCAATCAACGTACCGTTTAATTTCTTTCCAAAGAACGATGAGATATCAGGGAAAATATAAAAAGCACCTTTTGGCACATTTACGTTAAACCCTTCAATGTCCTCAACGATTTCTATGATGCGCTTACGTCGAAAATCAAACTCATCTACCATGTATTTGATCTTACCCACAGAAGCACGGACAGCCGTAATGGCAGCGCGCTGTGCAATACAGTTTGTTCCACTAGTCACCTGCCCTTGCATTTTAGTACAGGCTTTAGCCAACCATGCAGGACCACCCAAATAGCCTATTCTCCATCCTGTCATGGCAAAAGCTTTTGCCAAGCCGTTGACCGTAATGGTTCTGTCAAACATGCTTGGAATAGCAGCAAAGCTAAACGGCGTTGCATTATCATAGTTGATGTGTTCATAAATTTCATCTGAAAGCACGTAGATGTTAGGGTGTTTCTCCAACACCTTAGCCAAGGCTTCGTACTCTTCCTTGCTGTACATCGATCCACTGGGGTTGTTGGGCGAGTTAAGCATTACCAATTTAGTTTTTGGCGTGATGGCCGCTTCCAATTGGGCGGGAGTTATTTTAAAATCGGTTTCGATATCAGAACGAATCTCTATTGGATTTCCTTCAGCAAGAATGACAATAGCTGAGTAGCTTACCCAATATGGGGCTACCAAAAGCACGTCATCGCCTGGGTTGATAAGTACTTGAACGGCATTGGCAATAGATTGCTTTGCACCTGTTGATACCACAATTTGGTTTGGTGCATAGTCAAGGCCATTATCGCGTTTAAATTTTTCACAAATGGCTTCTTTGAGCTCTACATATCCGTCAACAGGCGTGTAACTGTTATAATCGGCATTGATGGCTTCAATGGCAGCCTCTTTGATAAAATCGGGTGTATTGAAATCAGGCTCTCCTAAACTCAATCCAATGATATCTTTACCTTCGTTTTTTAGCTCACGTGCCTTGGCTGCCATAGCCAAAGTAGCTGATGCTGGTAAACTCTTAATGCGTTCGGATAATGCTTGACTCATATTAAAATTTTTGCCAAAGATAATCGCTATAAAACAACAAGCACAACATTTTAATTAACAGCTTCCTTATTTTTGTAAAAATTATGGATACAACAATCAAAACATATTTTCCCGATTTAAGCGAAAAACAGCTAAATCAGTATGCGCAACTCAAGCCGCTTTACGACTCGTGGAATCAACAAATAAATGTTATTTCACGCGCCGACATGACGCATTTCTATATCCGTCATGTACTCCATTCGTTGGGTATTGCCACAGTGCTAAAATTTAAGCCTCATTCCAATGTGTTAGACGTGGGCACGGGAGGTGGTTTTCCAGGAATTCCACTTGCTATTATGTTTCCAGAGACACAATTTACACTGGTCGATTCTGTTGGAAAAAAAATTAAAATAGTGCAAGCTGTTGCAGACGCCTTAGCACTTGACAATGTCAAAGCTTATCACAAACGCGCTGAAGATGTCGTGGGGACATTTGATTTTGTGGTCAGTAGGGCTGTTACACGCATGGAGCGTTTTGTGCCTTGGGTTCAACACAAAATCAAAGCTAAAAGCAAACATGCGCTTTCAAACGGAATTCTCTACCTAAAAGGCGGTGATCTTAAAGAAGAACTAAGCCCTTATCCCAAAGTAAAAATCCATGATTTGGCTGCGTACTTTAAAGAAGATTTTTTTGACACCAAGAAAGTAGTGCATTTACCTCTTTAATCCATACACGGATAGCGATAATCTTTGGCAGGAACAAGCGTTTCTTTTATCAACCTTGGCGATACCCAACGCAATAGGTTTAGTGCTGAACCAGCCTTGTCATTGGTTCCAGATGCACGGCTTCCTCCGAAGGGTTGCTGACCAACAACAGCTCCACTGGGCTTGTCGTTGATGTAGAAATTACCAGCGGCATGGCGCAACTTTCCAGAAGCGTATTCAATAAAATGGCGGTCTTGCGATATAATTGCACCCGTAAGCCCATATTCAGAGGTGGTGTTTACCAATTCCAAGGTACTTTCCCATTCTTTATCTTCATAAACATATACCGTGACAACAGGTCCAAACAGCTCTGTTTCCATGGTGGTGTAGTGTGGGTTGCTTGTTTTGAGTAAGGTGGGATGTACAAAATAGCCTTTGCTTTTGTCATAAGTACCACCGGCAAGTACTTCAACCTCCTTGTCTGTTTTTGCCTGCTCAATATAATGTACCAGTTTGTCAAAAGAATTTTCATGTATGACAGCTGTTATGAAGTTGTTCATGTCTTCAGGTGATCCAATTGAAAAGCTTTTGATATTTTCAACTACTCCAGCTATTATTTTATCAGCAATGGAGGCCGGGAGGTATATGCGTGATGCAGCTGAACACTTTTGTCCTTGAAATTCATATCCACCACGTGTAATCGCAGTCACCACAGTTTGGATGTCGGCAGTGTGGTGGGCAAAAATAAAATCCTTACCTCCTGTTTCGCCAACAATCCTGGGATAATTACGATAATGCGTAAGCTTGTTTCCAATCTGTTGCCATAAATGTTTAAACACTTCTGTAGATCCTGTGAAATGCAGTCCTGCAAACTGTGGGTGGTCTAATACAATATTCGAAATCATAACTGGATCTCCAGAAATCAGGTTGATGACACCTGGGGGTACACCAGCTTCTTCAAATATATCCATGATGATTTTGGCAGAAAACATTTGATGATCACTTGGCTTCCAAACCACAACGTTACCCATAAGGACAGGAGCTGTACATAGATTGCCAGCAATGGCGGTAAAGTTAAATGGCGTCACGGCATAAACAAAGCCTTCAAGCGGTCTGTATTCCAGCCGGTTGAT
>ERZ1048068.2848-NODE-2848-length-11798-cov-6.687388_pt1 | contig 11798 bp, 11 predicted proteins | sample MGYA00383098_ERZ1048068 | MGnify/ENA primary metagenome ERZ1048068 (study PRJEB29581, sample SAMEA5548368) | metagenome | biome: marine; feature: coastal; material: water | depth 1 m | study: Short-term variability in the microbial, nano- and picoplankton... | reverse complement strand
AGAGACTGATGATATTGCGCTAGCTGTTGAAGAATTTGATGGAGAATATGAGGAAGACGATTTGCGATTGTTTCGAATTAAGTTTATCAATAGCGTGGCTAATTAAGCGCGTTTTCTTTCCCTTTTTTACCCTATATTTGCCGCCTAATTAATAATTGAAATGGAAAACGGTATTTACGCCAAATTCAACACCTCAAAAGGTGTTATTACAGCCAAACTCACACACGATAAAACCCCAGGAACTGTTGGGAACTTTGTTGGGTTGGCAGAAGGAAATCTAGAAAATGATTTTAAACCTCAAGGAAACCCTTATTACGATGGAATTAAGTTTCATCGAGTAATTCCAGACTTTATGATACAAGCTGGATGTCCGCAAGGAACAGGTGTTGGCGGTCCTGGATACCAATTTGATGACGAGTTTCATCCCGATTTAGCTCATGACAAACCTGGAATATTGTCCATGGCAAATGCAGGCCCAGGAACCAATGGAAGCCAGTTTTTTATTACTCACACAGAAACAGCTTGGCTAGACAATAAGCACACTGTTTTTGGTTATGTAGTGGAAGGTCAGGATGTAGTAGATGCTATAGCTCAAGGCGATACAATTGATCAGTTGGAAATAGTTCGCAAAGGCGATGAGGCTGAGAATTGGAATGCTATCGAGGCATTTCGTTTGTTTGAAGGAAGTAGATCTCAACGAATAGAGGATGAACTGAACCGAAAAAAAGCCGAAATCGATTCTTTGTCTGAAGGCTTTGAAGTGACTGCAAGCGGTTTGCGCTACCAGTTCATTCAAAAAGGTTCTGGCAATCAACCTCAAAAAGGACAAGTGGTTTCGGTTCACTATAAAGGACAGCTTGTTGATGGAACTGTTTTTGACTCCTCTTACAAAAGAAATCAACCCATTGAATTTCCAATCGGAACAGGTCAAGTGATTCCTGGATGGGACGAAGGAATTGCTCTTTTAAAAGTAGGAGACAAGGCACGTTTTGTAATTCCGAGCGAATTGGCTTACGGAAATCAAGGAGCAGGTGGAGTAATTCCTCCGGGAGCTACGTTGATTTTTGATGTAGAGTTGGTCGGGATTCAATAGTTTAGGCTTTTTTCCACTTAATATTACACCCTATACTTGGTTTTTGAACCTTTGACACAGGCTGGCTATTAAGCAGTGCCTCGACGGCATTGCGCAGGTCATTCCCAGTTAGTGAAATTCCATTTTGAGGACGCGAATCGTCGAGTTGCCCCCTGTAAACCAACAATCGATTGGAATCGTATATAAAAAAGTCGGGGGTGCAAGTGGCATCGTATGCTTTTGCTACTTCTTGTGTTTCGTCATATAAGTAAGGAAAAACATAGCCTTCTTTTTGGGCGTGAACTTTCATTTTGTCAGGCCCATCCTCTGGATATTGCAGTGCATCATTACTCGAAATAGCAATCCAATGTACTCCCTGATTTTGGAATTCCTTAGCCAGTACTACCAACATAGGATTTACATGAATCACAAATGGGCAGTGGTTACAGATAAACATGACTACAGTAGCCTTGTTTCCAAAAAGCTCTTTGTCGGTTTTGAATCTATTATCAATTGTATCTAACAGTTTAAACTCAGGAGCTTTGGATTGTAATTCAACCATTCGAGAGGGTGTTCGTGCCATAATTCGTTGTTTTTTAATCTGTTTTGTAAAGTTAGGGTCATTTTTCTTATTTTAGAAAAAAAATACGATTCCTATGAAATCTTTAGATCAATGGCTCGAAGCTTACGCAGTCAGTCATCAAAACAAAGCTAATAAACGGATTCATTTTGTTTGTGTTCCAGCTATTTTTTTTTCTATAGTAGGATTGTTGATGAGCATTCCAACTACACTCCTCCAAAAAACACTTCCTTTCGATAATGTTTTTATTGAGAATTGGGCTACGATTGTTCTAATTCCCGTGATTTTCTTCTATGTTCGCTTATCGTTGAGTATGGCTGTTAAAATTGCTGTTTTTTCTATGTTTTGTGTAATCGCTAACGGATGGATTGGGTTTTATTTTGTTGGGTGGCAAGTCTCATTGTCGATTTTTATAGTAGCATGGATAGGCCAGTTTTACGGGCATAAAATTGAGGGAAAGAAACCTTCATTTTTTGAAGACATTCAATTTTTGTTAATTGGTCCCGCATGGATTTTAGATGCCGTGTTTAAAAAAAAGTAAATGAACGAAATACAATTTGAAGATTTTGAGAAGCTTGACTTTCGTGTTGGCACTGTGCTAGAGGTTCATGAATTCCCTGAAGCACATAAGCCAGCCTACCAACTTACAATTGATTTTGGTACACTGGGTATCAGAAAAACTTCTGCTCAGCTTACTTCGAGTTATACTCCCAGCGATTTAAAGAATCAACAAGTTGTAGCCCTGCTAAACATTCCGCCCAAGCAAATAGGTTCTTTTATAAGTGAGTGCTTGGTACTCGGAGCGGTCAATGCAAGAGATGTTTTTATAATTCAGCCAGCGTGTTCAGTGACAAAAGGTTCTTCAGTAAAATAAATTTTGCGGAATATCAATTAAAGATCTTCAAAATTTAGCGTTTTAAGAGACTCATCGATAGGGTCGGTGGTTTTATTACTTTTTTTGGTTTTATTATCGTGCTTGAAGTCAGATTTATGATTTGCACTAATAACTTCGGTGCCTTTATTATCTATTATGAACTGTGTAGTTTCTTTAAAAAACTCTAAAAACTTTGAAAAATCTTCTTTGTACAAAAAGATTTTGAATTTTTTATAGAAAAAGGAACCGTCAGGATTTGTAGTTTTTACACTTTCGGTTAGGGTAAGATAGTAATCGTTGGCTCTAGTAGCTCTTACGTCAAAAAAATAGGTTCTTCTTCCGGCTCTCAAAATTTTGGAAAATACACTTTCCTTTTGAGTGTTTTCATTGTCAGACATGGGGATGTATTGTTAATCAACTGTAACAAATTTGAAAAAAAATATGCACTCAACCAAGATTTTAAGCCAATTCTTTTTCAGAAAGTTGCTTTTCGTAAAGTTCTTTGTAAATTCCTTTTAATTTAAATAATTCTTCGTGAGTCCCTTGTTCTACAACAATTCCTTTGTTCATCATAATTATGATATCCGCATTTTTTGCAGAAGAGACTCTATGACAAACAATGAGGGTTGTTATTCCTTTGGAATGTTTTTTTAGATTGGATAAAATTAATTCTTCTGTTTCTGTATCCACCGCCGATAAACTGTCATCTAGGAGCAATATTTTGGGTTCTTTAAGCAATGCCCTAGCAATGGATATACGTTGCTTTTGACCTCCTGATAAGGTTACGCCGCGTTCGCCCAATAAGGTTTCGTATTGATCGTTGAACTCAATGATATTATCGTGAACACCTGAAATTTTTGAAGCTTCAATAATTTCTTGATCGGTAGCGTGTTCGTTTCCAAAACGAATATTGTTGGCAATGGTGTCAGAAAACAAAAACGGATTTTGGGGAACATATCCGACAGCTCCTCTGAGGTCTTCCAATGCAAATTCAGTAACAGGAACACCGTCTATTGACAACACTCCTTGGGAGGTGTCGTACAATCGTCCAATGAGGTCCAAAACAGTCGATTTACCAGCGCCCGTATTACCCATGATTGCGACTGTACTTCCTTGGGCTATTTCAAAAGAAACTCCTTGCAACGCTTCAATTTGAGTGTCTTCATAGGTGAGATGAACATTGTCAAATTGAATAGCACCGATTACTTCGCGTTTTTCTTTAAAAGTGGTCTTTATTTCGGGAGTTACTTTCAAAAATTCATTAATTCTTTTTTGGGACGCTTCGGCTTGTTGCACTATCGAAGTAACCCAACCTACAGTAGCCACAGGCCAGGTAAGCATATTCACATAAAGGATAAACTCTGCCAATACGCCCAATTCAATTTCTCCGTTTATATACTGATTACCGCCAATAAAAATCACAATGATATTACTGATGCCAATAAGCAAAATCATCATCGGAAAAAACCACGCTTGAACCTGAACCAATTCCATGTTTTTACCTTTGCTTTGATTTGCCAAAAGATCCATTTCTAAATTTATTTTCGGCTCAATAGCATAGGCTTTTATTACTGAAATACCGCTAAATATTTCTTGAGTAAAAGAAGAAAGTTTGGATAAGTATTCTTGTACAACCGTGCTCCTTACATTAATCATCCTGCTTAATTTATAAATAATAAAAGACAAAACAGGAAGTGGAAGCACTGTGTAGAGAGTTAGCGAAGGAGCCTTAGAAACCATAACAGAAAGAACAATCACAAACAACGAAACAGTGTTGATGCTATACATAAGTGCTGGGCCAAAATACATTCGAACTTTTCCTACATCTTCGCTAATTCGATTCATCAAATCCCCTGTTCGATTGCTTTTGTAAAAGTTGAGGGTGAGTTTTTGGTAGTGTTGGTATATTTCATTTTTCAGATCAAATTCAATGAAGCGAGAAACATTAATAATCATTTGTCGCATCATAAAAGTAAGTCCTCCGGCAACTATTGCAGCTCCAATTATAAGCGCAATATTGATAATCAATTCAGTTTTTACTTCGCTCAGCTCAAGGTATTCAGAGGTAATGTGCCGTTCTACGGTAGTAATAGAATCTCCAACCAAATTGGGAACAAACAAGGCAAATACTCTTGCGATTACAGTAAAAAATACGCCAATAAGAAGTTTTGTTTTGTATTTTCTAAGGTATTTGTTGAGGTGTTTGAGCTCTTGCATAAACTGATTTTCAGTGGTGTAAATATACAGTAATGCAACAAGATTATTAAATACTATTTTATCAATAAAATAATCCTATTTTTGTTCCCTATATTTAAAACAACCAAAACCTTTTCAGTTCTTTGATATGTTGACAAGAAGACACATTCGAATAAAAGTTATGCAATCTGTTTATTCTTTTTTCAAATCCCAAAACAACGATGTTGTTATTGAAGAAAAAATATTATCACAGAGCAGTAATGATTTTATCAAGTTGTACTTAGTGATGATTGCTTTATTAGTTGAGCTTCAGGAATGTGCTGAAAAGTTATTTGAAAAATCTAAGAAGCAATACGTTTCTAGTGACAATTCTAAAAACACCGAAAAGTTTAGTAAAAATGCTGTTATCAAGCAATTAGCTTCAGACACTGTTTTTCAAAGTCAACTAAAAAATCATCAAATCACATATTGGAAAGATCGCGACGAGTACGTTCGATTGATTTTTGATGCTATTGTGGGCAGTGAAATATTTCAGGAATATGTCAATTCTCCAATCAATACATTTGAAGAGGACAAAAAATTCATACTTGATTTATATACGCATGTAATTGTTCCCAACGAACGGTTGTATGAGTTTTTGGAAGAATCCAAAATCACATGGCTAGACGATATTCCGCTCGCCAATACGATTGTTTTAAAAAGTTTATCAAAAATCAAAGAAAATCCAGAATCATCTCCTTTACTTACTAGCTTGTACAAAGATGAAGAAGATCAAGATTTTGGGAAACAACTTTTCAGAAAAACAGTGCTTAATAACGAATCCTTGTCCAAAGAGATTATAGGAAAAACTCCCAATTGGGATCAAGATCGTATTGCACAACTGGATGCGATTCTTTTAAAGATGGCAATTACTGAATTTTTGCATTTTCCTTCTATTCCCACCAAAGTTACCATCAACGAATATCTTGAGATTTCTAAAGAATATTCAACCCCCAAAAGCAGTGTGTTTATTAACGGGGTTTTGGACCAATTGGTTAGAGAATATACCGAATCGGGAAAACTCAAAAAAAGCATTCGAGGAATGCAATAAATTGCTTATTTTTGGAATTCAAAAAAATAAATTAACATGAAACATACAACCATACTGCTAATTCTTGCTACTTTTGTTGTTGCAAGTTGTTCAAACAATCCTTCCAAAAAAGTCAAAGCTGAAAATGTAGCTACTGCTGATCAATCGGCACAATCTACCAACGATATGCCTGTCATGACATTTGACAAAACCGATCATGATTTTGGAACCATTAACGAAGGCGAAACTGTTGAAACTGTTTTTAATTTTACCAACACAGGAAGTTCTGATTTAATTATCACCAACGCCAAAGGAAGTTGTGGCTGTACGGTGCCAGAATATCCAAAAAACACGCCTATCAAACCCGGTGAGTCAGCATCTATCAAAGTAAAATTTGATTCTTCCAACAAACCCAACCTACAATCCAAAACAGTAACCATAACTGCCAACACAGCCAAAGCACGTGAGCAAATTCGCATCAAAACGTTTGTTACTCCCGATCCTGTCAAACAACAACAACGCGACGAACGAATGAAGGCCAGACAACAATCACTACAACAAAACCAATAAACCTAATAAATTTAAAAAATAAACATGGAAGCATTTTCAGGTCAGTTACCCTTTTTATTGATGATGTTTGTCGTCATCTTTTTCTTTATGATTTTACCAGCTCAAAGGCGTCAAAAAAAAGAAAAAAACTTTGCTACAAACCTCAAGAAAGGAGATCGAGTAATTACCAAAAGTGGTATTCACGCTAAGGTTGTTGACTTGAACGACGCTAACAATACTTGCGTATTGGAAACCATGGCAGGTAAAATTAAATTCGATCGCTCTGCAATTTCTATGGAGTTGAGTCAAAAATTGAATGCTCCTAAAAAGTAATCGAACATATATTGTATTTAAAAAAGCATTCCATAAAGAATGCTTTTTTTTTAATTAAAAACTCTAGCGTACTTTTACACTCGCTCAAGCACAGTTATGTACAAACGAATAATACGCCCAATCCTTTTCTTGTTAGATCCCGAGTGGGTGCATCATTTTTCGTTTACAGCAATTCGTCTGATGCACTGCATTCCGTTTGTGGGTTCGTTTATTCGTGTACAATACCAAGTGAAAAACCCCAAATTAGTGCGTGAAGTTTTTGGTATTAAATTTCCCAACCCTGTAGGCTTAGCGGCAGGATTTGACAAAGACGCTAAACTGTTCAAAGAGCTTTCCAACTTTGGATTTGGATTTATCGAAATAGGTACGGTAACGCCTAAACCTCAAGGCGGAAATCCCAAACCCCGTTTGTTTCGACTCAAAAAAGACAAAGGTATCATCAATCGCATGGGCTTTAATAACGAAGGGGTAGCAGCAGCCGTTAAGCGACTAAAGCGCAACAAAAACATCATTATTGGTGGAAATATTGGAAAAAACAAAACCACCTCTAATGAAAACGCTCAAGAGGATTACCTGATTTGCTTTGAAGCTTTGTTTGATGTGGTAGATTATTTTGTGGTAAACGTAAGCTCTCCCAACACGCCAAATTTAAGAGACTTACAAGAAAAAGAACCACTAACAGCATTACTCAACGTTTTACAAGAACGCAATGCTAGTAAACCCAAGCGCAAACCCATTTTACTGAAAATTGCTCCCGATCTTACTGATACACAACTTTCCGATATCATAGACATTGTCGCCACTACCCAAATTGACGGTGTAATTGCTACCAATACAACCCTTTCACGTAAAGGCTTGCAAAGCGAAGTTACGCTAACCCAGCAGGCGGGAGGACTTAGCGGAAAGCCCTTAACCAACCGAAGCACAGAAGTGATTCGATTTTTGCACCAGCAAAGCAAAGGTGCGTTTCCTATCATTGGGGTAGGGGGAATTCATACCCCCAAGGATGCTCAAGAAAAATTAAACGCAGGAGCCTCTTTGATTCAGCTATACACAGGATTTGTGTACGAAGGTCCAAAGGTTGTTTCTAAAATTAATAATGTACTTCTTTAGTCCATTTAAAGTCGCTTTTAGTTAAAATTCCCTTAATTAAATCTAACGGTTTTCTTAATTTTAGTATTTTAACCGATATTTAATTTTAAGCCCTAAAACAACCGATATGAAATCACATTTTTATTTTTCAGCAGCAGTAATAGCGCTACTGTTTGTAGCCTGTTCGCAATCTACTTCCTTTTCCAACACCTTACTCAAACCTTGGGAAGGACCCTATCAAGGAACACCTGCCTTTGACAAAATGCAAGTATCCGACGTAAAGCCCGCCATGATTAAAGCCATGGATCTTAGTTTGGAAGAGATGGAAGCCATTGCTTCCAATCCTGAAGCGCCTACCTTTGAAAACACCATTGAAGAAATGGAGCGTTCGGGGAAAGTTTTGGATCGTGCTTTTGCCTATTATGGGATTTTTAGTAGCAATATGTCTTCACCAGAATTTAGAGAAGTACAAACCGAATTGGCGCCCTTGTTCTCGGACTATCAATCCAAAATCACACAAAACGAACCCCTTTTTCAGCGCATCAAAACGGTGTATGAAAATTCCAAAGAAAAACCACTTCCTGCCGACCAACAACGCGTGGTGGAATTAACCTATCAAGGCTTTGCCATGAACGGTGCCAATCTAGACGCTGACAAAAAGGAGCGTTATGCAGCGATCAATAAAGAACTATCAACGTTGTACACTCAATTTTCTAACAATGTTCTTCACGATGAAGAAAACTATATTACGTATTTGTCCAAAAATCAGTTGGGTGGGTTGCCTGAGGCCTTTGTAAAGTCATCAGCCCGTATTGCCGAAAGCAAAGGCGAAAAAGGCAAATATGCGGTGACAAATACACGATCGTCAATGGATCCTTTTTTAACCTATTCCACAGAACGCCAATTGCGAAAACAAGTGTGGACAAATTATTACTCACGAGGTGATAATAATGACGAATACGATAATAAGGGAATCATTGCTAAAATATTAAAACTCCGCCGAGAACGTGTGGAGCTATTGGGACACGCTAATTATCCCGAGTGGCGTTTGCAAAATCGCATGGCAAAAAATCCAGGAAATGCTCTGGCACTTATGGAAGCCGTTTGGCCTGCAGCCATTGCACGTGTTGCCGAAGAGGTGGCCGATATGCAAGCAGTAGCCGACGCAAACGGCGATAACATTACCATTGCACCTTGGGACTATCGTTTTTACGCCGAAAAGGTGCGCAAAGCAACATACGATTTGGACTCAGACGAGGTAAAGCAATACCTGCAAATGGACAAACTTACCGATGCTATGCACTACGTAGCGGGTCGATTGTTTGGGTATAAATTTTCTCCTGTGCCCGAAAATTCTGTTCCTGTTTTTCATCAAGACGTTAAGGTTTGGGAAGTGACCCACAAAGATACTGGCGAACACATTGGTTTGTGGTACTTAGATCCCTACGCCAGAGAAGGAAAACGATCCGGCGCATGGGCGACAACTTATCGTAGTTATTCTACTTTTGATGGAAAAACCAATGTGCTAGCGTCCAATAACTCCAATTTTGTAAAACCGGCTCCCGGAGAAGCACTTTTGATTTCTTGGGACGATGCCACAACTTTTTTTCACGAATTTGGTCATGCCTTACACTTTTTTGCGTCCAATGTTAAATACCCAACGCTAAACGGCGGTGTTCGTGATTATACCGAATTTCAGTCGCAATTGCTAGAACGATCGCTTTCCACCGATGAGGTGATTGATCAATTTTTGGTGCACCAAAAAACAGGTGCTCCCATGCCTGACGAGCTTGTAGCAAAAATCAAAAATGCAGCGACCTTTAATCAAGGTTTTGCAACCACAGAATATTTGGCATCGGCCTTAATGGACATGAAGCTTCACTTAGCCGATCCAACCGATATTGATGTAGGTGTATTTGAACAAGAAACATTGCAATCTCTCAACATGCCAAAGCAATTGCCGATGCGACACCGAACGCCGCATTTTAGTCATGTGTTTTCGGGAGAAGGATACGCCACGGCCTATTATGGATATATGTGGGCAGATGTACTAACAGCGGATGCTACCGAGGCATTTAGAGAAGCTCCTGGTGGCTTTTATGATAAAGAAATGGCAAACAAATTAGTAACCTATTTGTTTGCTCCTCGAAATTCTATAGATCCAGCAGAGGCATACCGATTATTTAGAGGCCGTGATGCTTCTATTGATGCATTGATGCGTGCGCGCGGTTTTCCACCAGTGTTTAATAACTAAATTTAAAACATGATTGATTTTGCTTACCGAACCCCAAACGATTACCTTGAAGCTAAGGAAAAAGCAACCGATAATCCAGAAGCTTTTTGGAATGAAGTGGCAACTAGTTTTGATTGGCACAAACCTTGGGACAAAGTGCTTGAATATGATTTTCATAAACCATCTGTAAAATGGTTTTTGGACGGCAAATTGAATATTACAGAAAATTGCCTCGATCGACATCTCAAAACTCAACCCAATCAAACAGCCATCATTTTTGAGCCCAACGATCCTAGTGAAGCTGCACAACAAATTTCGTATAAAGAACTTCATAGTAGAGTTTGTCAGGCAGCAAATATGCTCAAAGCAAATGGCGTCAAAAAAGGGGATAGAATTTGCATTTATATGCCCATGGTTCCTGAATTGGCAATTGCAGTTTTGGCTTGTGCGCGTATTGGAGCCATTCATTCGGTAGTGTTTGCTGGATTTTCTGCCTCGGCGCTAGCTGCCAGAATTAAAGACGCCGATTGTAAGATGCTATTGACTGCTGACGGTGGATATAGAGGAAACAAAGTTACTCCGCTAAAAGCAATTGCTGATGAAGCATTAACCCAATGCGCATCAATAACACATTGTATAGTCCTCAAACGAACAGGACAAAACATAGCTTGGAACACCATCGACTTGTGGTGGCATGAAGAAATTGAAAAGGTTACTAACAATTGCCCTGCCGAAATTATGGATAGCGAAGATCCGCTATTTATTTTATATACCTCGGGCTCAACGGGAACTCCCAAAGGTATGGTTCACTCGTGTGGAGGTTATATGGTTTACACGGCTTTTTCTTTTCAAAACGTATTTCAATACCAAAAAGGCGATGTGTATTGGTGCACCGCTGATATTGGTTGGATAACAGGACACTCCTATATAATATACGGCCCTTTGGCTGTAGGGGCAACAACATTGATGTTTGAGGGAGTGCCCTCGTATCCTGATTACGATCGCTTTTGGGAAGTATGTGCCAAGCATAAAGTAAATCAATTTTATACGGCACCAACTGCTATACGTGCCTTGCAAAAACACCCTTCAGAATTGGTAAGCAAACACGACCTATCTTCATTGAAAGTGTTGGGTTCTGTTGGAGAACCTATTAATGAAGAAGCTTGGCGCTGGTACGATGAACATGTTGGAAAGAAAAAATGTCCCATTGTAGATACCTGGTGGCAAACAGAAACAGGAGGGATATTAATTACTTCTCTGGCTGGAGTAACCCCTCAAAAACCGACATATGCTACACTTCCCATGCCTGGAGTACAGGTCGTATTATTAGATAATGAAGGCAACGAAATTGAAGGCGAAGCCGAAGGTATATTAGCCATCAAACATCCATGGCCGTCCATAGCACGTACCATTTGGGGCAACCATGAGCGTTACAAAAATGTATATTTTAGCGCGTATCCTGGGTATTATTTTCCTGGTGATGGTGCTCTGCGTGACGCTCAAGGCAATTACCGCATTACCGGCAGGGTAGATGATGTGGTTATTGTTTCGGGACACAACCTGGGAACAGCACCCATTGAAAACGCATTGAACGAACACGAATCGGTAGTTGAAAGTGCCGTAGTTGGCTTTCCTCACGATGTCAAAGGAAATGCACTTTATGCCTTCGTTATTACGAATGATATCATAGATGATGAGGAAGCCTTAGTAGATGCGCTTCGTACTATTGTTGCAAAAACTATAGGCCCTATTGCCAAACCCGATTGTATTCAGGTGGTGAGTGGTTTGCCAAAAACGAGA
>ERZ1048068.2841-NODE-2841-length-11819-cov-5.484019_pt1 | contig 11819 bp, 9 predicted proteins | sample MGYA00383098_ERZ1048068 | MGnify/ENA primary metagenome ERZ1048068 (study PRJEB29581, sample SAMEA5548368) | metagenome | biome: marine; feature: coastal; material: water | depth 1 m | study: Short-term variability in the microbial, nano- and picoplankton... | reverse complement strand
GCAACAGAAGCAACAGAAGCAACAGAAGCAACAGAAGCAACAGAAGCAACAGAAGAAGAAGAAGAAGAAGAAGAAGAAGAAGATTCAGATTCAGATTCAGATTCAGATTAAATAGTATCTTTAATTATATCGATACATTTATAAATTTCAATAAATATTAATAGATGACCAATTGTATCTTTTGAATTATATAATAAATTTTTCAAACAAATATTTTTTTTTATATTTCTGGGTTTAGATTTACTTTTAGTATGATTGTGTTTTTTTCTAATAGATTTTGATTTTTTAGAATTAGAATTAATATTAATATTTATATTATCTTTAGTAATATAATCTTTAGCTAGTATATACTTTCCTTTTTTAAGTAAACTAAAAAATGTTTTAATAGAATTCTGTATCATTACAGAATATTTTAATTGTAATTTATTATATATTTCAGGTGTTAAATTTTTATTTGATTTAAATAATTTAACTTCTTTATCACATTCTATTATATTCATACAATTATATATATCATTTTTAGTATATTTTATGAAGTTAGATTCTCTAATTTTCATAGATAAATTTAATAGATGATATAATCCGAGTTTTTTAATAGATGTTAATGTTTTAATTTCTTTTTTTATTTTGTTAATATCAAATTGACCTATAGAATTACCCATTGGTATCATTATATAAATCATATTATCTTCATATGTCCCAAATAATGAAAAAGGATGATTATTATATGGATTAGTTAATATATTATAAAAAAAATGTTTTTTATCTCTAGATTCCTTTAATATATAGGATTTAATTGTTAATAATGGGTATGACATATCTCTTTTTAAATTTGCTTTTCTATATAAAGTAATAAATTGATTAAATATTTTTAGAGCATGTTTTTTTTTATCTGAATTAGTTTTTAGTGATTTGTGAGATATATCAAATTCATATATAAATTTTCTAGATGTAATAGCTATGGGTTTTTTTTTCATTTTAGTTTTTAATATTATAATATGTATTGTTATTATTATTCCACTATTCCACTATTATAATATATAAACATATTATTATATTTGCGGTATTATTATTTATAAAATATATTTATAAATATTAATCTATAATATCAGGAAATTATATACTGATTATTTAAAAATGGTAGAAAAAACAACACAAGAATTAAACAAAGTTAAATATTTTTATATTAATAAAGCAAATCAAATAAGAAGAATGACATCACAACTTATGAATAAAATTAATAATAGTATTAATAATGATAATAGTAATAAATCATTAGCACATAATATCTATACAAAAGAATTACATAAAATACAACAACTAGACGCAACATTTGAGTTATTAGAATCACAATTACAAGATTTAAAAAATACAATTGAATATTATGATGAAACAGAAATAAAAAATACAATTGAATATTATGATGAAACAGAAATAAAAAAAACACAGATTGACGAAGAAAAAATAAATGATAAGGATAACAATACACAAACAAAAAAAAATAATTTATTAAAAAGTGATTTAGATTTATTATTTCCAATTATGTATTTACATCTTAATTCGGTTTTTTAATTTATATAGAAACTTATTTAGGAGGATTAGATAAAGCATCCTTTCCAAAATATTCTTGACAAGATTTTAATATTATACAATCATGATCCAAAATCTTACAATCAATAATTTGGCATTTTTTTGAACAATATTTTGCAATTTTACATCCAGAACATTTAAAGTTAAAGTCTTTGAAGCATATATCACAATAATTAAAGTATTTATCACGATATTTATCAACGATTGTTATTTCTCTTATAATATTTATTTTATATAAAACATTAGTTTTCATAGTCATTATACTTAAATATTCTCTGTTAATTCTTTCAAAAGATTTTATAATATCTTGTTTTACAAATAATAAACGATCTAAATGAAATTTTCCGGATGTTATTGTATTAAAATAAATACTAACAATTTCTTCAGGTAGAGTATCATCACTGGTTATACTTTTTGACTTATATGTTTTATATACTTTATCAAGAACTAAATTGTTTAATTGTGGAATTGAATCAAGATTTATATCCCATACAATTCCGTAATATCTAGTTAAATATATTTGTTCAATCATTAATAATACTAGAACATTAGTAGGAGATAATTTTAAAATACTATCTAATTTAATAAGACTTTCTTGAACTACTAATGGTTTTTCTGGAAAAGGTATATTTTCATTTATATACAACATTTGCTGACTTTCATGATGATAATGTGTAAGTCCATGTATATTTTTAAATTTTTTAAAAGCCAATTCAGCATCTAATATATCATTAAAACATATTGAATTTTCAGTTCCAAATTCAATTAAATTCCAGTTACATAAGTTTAAATATTTATTATATTCTTTAGGGAGACAATGACCTCTTACCAGATCACCAATAAATACAATACCAACATAATTATCTTTATTTGTCCGCAATCCAGTAATAATATCTCTAAACATTTTTACAGTAGGATAACAACATATAACTAATATGCGTTTATCTTTATCACATTCGGGAATAGGGTCTTTAACATTCATTTTATATACATCGTCACAATATATACACTTTGGATATTTATCAAATGATTTAATATCTGGTATAGTATTAAATACTCCACTTTGTATAAGTGCGTGTTCTTCTAAACCAGTGCTAGAACCGTGAATATAAATCATATTTGCGTCTATTTTATCATATGATTGTTTAATAAATTCACATACTTCTTTTGTAGGCAATTCATATATTTCTCCAAAATGAAATAAATTAAGAGGACATTCATTGAAGTTTTCATTCATTTTTCTTGCGTTCCATTCTAATATTAAATCAATAAATATTTTATGTATATATAAATATGGTCTTCCTGCTAATTCAATAATATATTTTATAGCTTTTTCTTTTATTGATTTTATATGTTCTTCAAGTGGTGCATTATACCATATACCATCTATAGGTTTTGAGGTATCATTTAAATACTTTTGAATTGTAAGATTAATCGCGTGTAATTTTTCCATTTTAGTATTTCTGGATTTGAATTTATATATTATAATTATAAATTCAATTTTAAAAAAAATTGAATTTATAATTATAATATATAATATAACATTGTTTTTAAAAATCAACTCAATTGTAGATTGTTAAAGATGAATGATGCTCAAATACGAATTTTACCAGATGAATTATTGAAACATATTATGGGTTTTTTACCAATAGAAAATATATTATCTGTTTCAAAAGTATGTAGAGAATTTTATGTAATCACACATGAAATTACATATTTTAAAACAAATATTTTAAAACAAAGGGATACGGATATAAAAGAATATAGAGATTATCTTAAATTTATGCCGAAATGTTATAATGGAATAAAACAATTTAAATATATGAATGTTTGGAAAAATATACCAATTAAAATTAATTATTCGATGATCTATACTGGTATGTTTATTTGTTTCGACAATTTAATCTCAAACTATATTACTAAATGTTGTAATATTTTTGAACTGACTTTAGAATTATATTTTGACGAGAGTATTTTTAAAAAAATAGAGGCAAATTTACCACATACTGTTAAAAAATTAAATTTAATAAATATATTTGGTGAACACGAACATATGGTTATATCTATGTTTGATTCAAGAAAAATACCAAATGTTAAATCTCTGCAATTAAGATCTATAAATTTAAAAGAAAATAGTAATTTTGAACATATAGAAACATTATTATTATCAGATATTTATATTACGCAAATTTCAGAAAATATTAAATACCAATTATCTAATATTAAAAATTTAAATATATAAAATTCAAGAAATCAATTTAATGATATAGATTTTTTAAATAAAATTGAAGAATTTTCATATCTTTCGAATAATAGAGATATTAATCAAGATAAAATAATATCTATTTCTAATAATAAAAAATTAAAAAAGTGTGTTCTAAATATTCTAAATTATATAGATACATCATATTTCAATTTATCTATATTAGGAAATACTAATATAGAATATTTAACTATTAATAATTTCGGAAAATACATATTAAATTTAAATGGTCTTGAAAGAATAAAATATCTAAATTTAAGTGGTGTTCGCATTAGTAACATTCATAATGTAATGTTTAACAAAGTATTAAATTTATCTAATTGTAATATTAAACAACATATGATACCTAAACTGTTAAATGTTGAAAAATTAGATTTATCGAAAAATATAAAGATTAAAAATACAAGCATATTTTCTAGTGAGGAATGTAATATTAAAGTTCTAGATTTATCTTATAATGAACACATAAAGGATATTGATAATTTATATAATTTAGACGAATTATCTGTTATAGGATGTAATGATTTCATAGATTGTATAAATAATTTGAGATTTTTAAAAAATACAAGATTATATATTAAGACATGTTATTGTGTAAAATGTATTAAATTATATAAATATAACACACAATTAAGATTACTTACTGAATACATAAGTCCAAGTAAATGTATATATAAATATAAACATGATTGGTTTAAATTCTAATATATATATATATGATTTTATGGAAAAAACAACTAACAAAAAATAATAAACACATTTTTTTATGCTAAAAATCATTAGTAAAACAATTCTTTTAAATAATAATAAAAAAAATTGAAATTTAAAATATAAATTTATATAATAATCAAACAAGAAATTGTTTTAAAACTTAATTAATAATAATAATATTATTATTAATTAAGTGTCAAATTTTTTTTTTATGTTTTTGTAATTTTTTTATTTTCTATTTATAATACAATTATTTGTTTTATAAATGTATGGTTTTAATTAAAAATAATCATATTATTTAAATTACTAACAAAAACACATAAAATTGAAATTTAATTAATTAGTATATAAAAAGTACGCTTTAAACATGACTCAAAAACAACTATTACAACTAATCTTTGATAGATTGGACAGTATTAATAATTGTGATGTGAAACCAATATTAACTATGTTAAATAGTGATATTCGTAAATTTTTAGAGCACAAATCCTCTGAAAAGTCGGAAATTATTGCGTTGATCGATTTGTGTCAAGGATACTTTATGGCAACATTTGGGTTCTATGAAAAATTTTGGGGAAAACCCCATCCAGATATTTTCATTCCAATGGTGCGATTTGGATCTTTGTTACCAAGGATTACTAAACAAACTATTACTATCAAGTTTGACAAAGAACTTATAAATAATGTAGAACAGTTGCTGAAATTTTGTGAACCCATTGTGGAGATTATCTATGAAAAACTCGAATCTCTGAAAAAAGAGGAAGAAAAACAGAAGATTATTGAAGAATTGAAAAAAGACCAAGAAGTGAGGAGGGCAGAATTCGAGAAGAGATTGGTTAGGGAAATGGAAGCAAAAATAGAAGAACTGTATTAAAATAGTAAGGGGTTATCATAGTTATATTCACGGTTCTAAATAGTGAAATATTTTGAGAAAAGGGAGAGAAAACAGTAGGATAGGAACAACATAATAATATTCGATAAAACCACATATAAGAATATACATTTTGTTACGAAAAAAAGAAAAAAAACCAAAAAAACCACAGACGCGGACAGTCAGTGGCAAAAAAAAAATTTTTTTTAATCAATACAATATATATAAATAAGTTTATTTAATATTATAATATTTATATAAAAAATCGATATTTTTGGCGTTTTTTTGGTGTTTTTGTAAATTTAGAACAAAATCGAATAAAATTGAATTTTAAATTCGTTTATAATATAATCAACTACTTGTATAAGTTCCCCAGAGAAGATGATGTCACTTGTCCTCTTCATCGCTGCCATCGCCACCGCCGCCGCCACCGAAACAGCAACAACTGCTCCCAAATCATACACGTCGTATGATTTGGAAGCTTCGATTGTGTCTGTTTTGCCAGACACACTCGAAGAAAGCATTTGTCCAACAATGTTTTCCAATTCATCGGTCTCGCCGACTGATGTTTTTCCTACAATGGTAGGATATCCAACCAAGAGTGTCACTTCGGTGACAATGACCGATGTCCCAGAGGCATCAGACCGACGACCAAGATTCTCAGCAGAACGACGACCGATATTCTCAAGAGACTTCTTGTGGATTCTGGTGGAAAAGGCTGGACCGGAGTTCTGGTTCTTTATCGCATCAGGACTCGTATGTTCCATATTGTTTATCTCGTTTGTGTACCCAACCCCTTCAATCTTTGAAGAGTTGAAACGTGTTAAATGTGAACTCAGATTTGCCCGTCAACTTTCTTATAGAATGAAGAAAAGCGGACAGGATGTCACGGAAATCAAGAAACGCTGTGGCAGACTCGTTGAAAAACGAAATACTCTTTTGCAGACGATTTTTGAAAACAATGGGATGGGAAAAGCAGCTCTCTCAAGACTTTTGAAGATGGACGCAAAAAGTCTGGAAACACTTTTGTCTACATACAACGCAGTCAATTGGGAGTATGGTAGTGACGTTCCTGAATCTGATGAACAAAAGTTTCAAATTGCAAGTTATGTTGTTTTGACGCTTACAGTGAAGAAGTTCATTCAATTGCTTCCAATAACTCTTCATTCTGATGGAAAGAGTATTCAAAGTATCGTTCAAGATTGGTTCGTGGAAAAAGGTGTTGATGTCAGTGATGATGTCACGACTGTTTTTCAAACAGTGAGTAAATTCTGCGACTCTGAATTGGATAGAGAAAAAGGGTTTAACTCAAGGGTGAACTTGGCAACTGGAAGAAGTTACACTAAGTCCTTGACAGCAGGGTTTTTTGAAATGTTGACAATATTTCCTGACAATCCAGAAAGTGTTATCTCTCTTACAGTCATGGATTTGTTACATTCTTTGTCGATTGTTTCTGCAATGACAGAGGAGGAAAATGTCGAAATTACTAATCGTGCTAAAGGACCAAAGGGCAGAATGGATGATCGTGCCTTTACTTCCTTATTTGGAAATCCTACAACTTCGTCGGTTGGTATCTTCTGCGAAGGAAGTGCTCAAGCAATCCGCTGGTGTAAACAACATTCGGACAACTACACTTACCGTTTGTTTGGTTCTCAAACTGACCATAAAAAGGGAACATGTATTATGTTTTCTCACTCAAATGACTTAACTGTTGATGAGTCTGCGACTACTAGGATTAATGAAAAGATTTCAGTCCTGTCGCAAGGGTCTTCAAGACAATATTGTCTTGTGGTGCAGAACAAAGAAGGACAGAGGATTGTTTTGTACGGTGTTCATTTCAAGTCTGGACAAGAGAAAACACGCGATCGAGATGCCGAGCGTGATGTTATGGAAAAAGCCTTTGTTCACATTACAAAGTTCTATCCACACTCTATGGTAGTTACTTACGGAGACTTGAACTCAGTGGGAGAAGAGTATGAACTTTGCAGACAACTCTTTACAAAACTGAGTAGTAAAGAATCTGTTATTATGGCAGCAGACACAAAAGGCATCCAATCTTCAAAGTGGCGTAGTTTTTACACCACACAAACTAGCAAACAGTTTGTAGAGGATAATGTTGTTAAAAGTGGAGGTTGTGCTACAGGCGCAGACAGAATTGATAATGTTCGTATGAGCACTATCGACTGCTCTGTTCTCGATCATGAAACAGGATCCTTCAATGTTTATAAGGGAAAATTTGTTCTCTATGTTGTTGTTGCTAACTTGATGGGACCGAAACCATATAAGTAATTAAACGCAATGTCTCACCCAAAATGTCAGTGTGTAAAAACTCATAGATGTTGTGGATGAGAAGTTCAATATCATACTACATGGAAAATGTATAATGGGAGAGAACGAGGATGTATTACACTAATTCTTTCACTTCAAAGACATGACTAAGGGATCGACCCTTATAAAAAAAAGATGAGAAGTTATACTCATAAACATACAAAAACTTTTTTTTTGTAATTCTAGTAATAAAATACATCATTTTTATTGTTTAAAAGTAAAATAAAATTGAAATTTAATATCTAACTATAATTATATAAAAACTAATCAAACAAATTAAAACTAATCATAAATTAACCACTTGCCAATTTACAAGTATGCAAATTTTCGTGAAAACCCTTACTGGAAAGACTATCACCCTTGAAGTAGAACCGTCTGACTCAATTGAGAATGTTAAAGCCAAGATTCAAGATAAAGAAGGAATTCCCCCAGACCAACAACGACTTATCTTCGCAGGTAAGCAATTGGAAGATGGAAGAACCCTTTCTGACTACAACATTCAAAAAGAATCAACCTTACACCTTGTCCTCCGACTTCGAGGTGGTGTATGAGTTTTAAATTAATAATGTTTATAAAATATAATATAATATAATACAAACTAAATAGTAATTTTAAAAATAATAATTTAAATTTAACTTTTTTTATCATTTATATTATAACTATTACGAATAACATAAATAACATAAATAATATACATTTTTTAATAAAATTGAAATTTATAATGTACAAAAATTATTATTATTAAAGAAAAACAACAATGTTTAGTTATATCGATCATGTGCATAGGATAGGTGATATTATCACTAAAAAAGTTGTAAATTTAATTTCAAATAAATCTCATAATAAATACAAAGAAAAAATCGAATCTAAAAAGAAAGATGTAGAAGAAGAGGAAGAGGAAGAGTTTGTCCTACCAAGTGGAATGTATATTGTTATTGAATACGGTTCAAAGCACCTAGACTATCCATTGCGTCAAACAACGATTCAAATTCCTAATACCTAAATAAAAAAAATAATTAATATTAAATAAATAACCTAAAATATATAGAAAATGATATTATAGTTAGTTAAAATAGTTTTATTTTTTTTTAACTACTTTTTTTTTTGTTGTAGTTGAGTTTTTAACTATTTTCTTATCTTTCTCAGTCTTTTTATCTTTTCCCTTCACAGTCTCTTTACTCTTACCTTTCTTTATTTTTTTTTCTATACATTCATTACATTCTTCTAGTGTCATATTTTTTATATTTTCTATTGTTTTATAAACTTTTTTATATTTATAAATAATAGGGATATTTTGTGTACCTTTATATTTAATATAGAAACCATATGGTCCTTTTTTAATAAAAATATCATCCGTTATTTTGATATCATTTCCAACTTCACTAGAGATAGTATCAATCACTTTGATTGCTTCTTCTAATGTAATACAAGAACCATCAATACATTCATTATCTTCACATTTATTATAATTATCAATAGAATAATTCTTTTTCTTATACGTAAGATAATAGTTTTTCTTTTTGTTAATAATAACGTTATCACTTTTATATTTACCAATTGTTTTGGGATATTGAAGCATAAAAACTGCTTTATCTAATGTAATATCAGTTAATGTACCTGTAAAATTAGCGTATCTACGTAATGATTTATCTTCATGATTCAATACAACTGCTGGTCCATATCTAGTATTCATTACTATAATAGGAATATCATTATCAGGATGCACTCCCAATTCCAGTTTTTCATATTTACTTCCAACACCAGAAGAACCAGATTTATCTTTAAAAGAAAGATTCAGTTTTTCCACAGTTGGGTTAAATGTCCTATATACTTCACCAACAACAATATTCCATACTTTTGTTCCTTTTGCTACTTCATCAAGTAATTTTTCAACATTAGCAGTAAAACTATAATCTAATATATTAGAAAATTGTTTAACTAGATATTCATTAATCATAAAACCTAGAGGAGAAACAAAGAGTTTATTCTTTTCACCATCGACACTCATTTTTTTAGAGGATTCTTTTTTAGTTGAAGGATATTTCATCGCTATATGAATGAAATCTTTTTTAACAGGTTCGATCGTTTTCTTTTCAACATAAAGTTTTGTTTGAACTTTAGAAACCATACTAGCATATGTGCTAGGACGACCAATTTCTAATTCATCAAGTCGTTTAATTAAACTGGCTTCTGTAAATCGTGATTTAGGTGGTTTGCTATGTTTTTCAAGAATATCCATATTCGCAATAAATACTTCATCTCCCTTTTTCAACTTTTTGAGTTTAGTAATAATAATGTCACTTGTTTGTTTCCCTTTCTTACAGTTTTTATTAGCATCATCTTCATTATCATCATTATCATCATCAATATCTTTTTTACTACCTTTAATATTATAAAGTTTAAGATATCCTTCAAATAAAATCTTTTCAAATTTACCAACAAAGATATATTTTTCGTCTTTTTTAAGAGTATCATTATCTAGTTTAATTTTAAGAGTAGTAATTTCAACATCAGCGGGTTTCATTTGACTAGCAACTGTACGTTTCCATATAAGTTGATAAAGTCTATTATCATATGAATTAAGTTTGCTGTTTTCTCCTAGAATACTTTCTTTATCAAAATGAGTTGGACGAATTGCTTCATGTGCTTCTTGACTTGTCTTTGATTTAGATTTATAAAAATTCTTACTATAAAAATTAGCACCATACTTGGAAACAATAACTTTGTTAATTGCCTTATGAGCGTCTTCAGCAATTACAGTTGAATCCGTTCTCATATACGTAATTAAACCATTCTCATATAATTTTTGTGCCGAAGACATTGTAGATGTTGGACTCATACTTAATTTATTACTGGCTTCTTGTTGTAAAGTAGATGTAATAAATGGTGGGGGGGGTTTCCTCTTGGTTTGAGACGTTTTCTTAGATTCAATAATAAATTTGCTTCTAGTGTTATCTTTATCTTCATCTCCATTTATATTTTCATCTCCAATTGGAATAAGTTTGACGAAGTCATCTAATTCCGTTTTTGTTTTAATATCATTTTCTAGTGATGTTGTAAGAAAAGCGTTTTTAAATACTAGACCCGTTTTGTCTTTATCATTAATCCAAAAATCACCATTTATTTTGAAAAAGTTATTTGATTTAAATTTGGCGATTTCATTTTCGCGTTCTTGAATAATTTTTACTACTACGCTTTGAACACGTCCACCTGAGAGTTTCCAGTTATTAAATTGTTTCCAAAGAATTGGACTAATCATATAACCAATAAGTTTATCTAGTACCATTCGTGCCTGTTGTGAATAAAACATATTCATATCAATTTGAGAAGGATTTTTAATAGAATTCAAAATAGCTTTCTTTGTGATTTCAGTGAATGTAATCCTTTTAGTCTGCTCTGGTTTTAGTTTAAGAACTTCATTTAAATGCCATGCGATGGCTTCTCCTTCTCTATCATAATCCATTGCTAAATATACAATACCATTAGAACCAATTTCTTTCACTTCGCGTTTTAATAAGGATACTACTTTCTTTTTATCGGAGACTACTAAATAAATAGGTTGAAAAGTGTCAGTATCTTCATCTATATCAATAGACATACATTTTGGATCCATATTGCGAATATGACCACAACTTGCAGAGACATTGTATGAACTTCCTAAAAATGATTTAATCTTATTAATTTTATTTGGTGATTCAACAACAATTAGATTAGACATAATTGTTTTAGTATTTTTTAGTATTATATTTTTGTATAATTAACTAGTATTATATTTTTAGTTTATATTAATAATGTATAAATACTTTTAAATCTATTTATATTTTTTCAATTTTTATTTTGTTGTATAATTAAGTGTTATGTAATATTATATGTTTATTATATGTTTATTATATGGTATATTTTAATTTTAAAAACAGTATAAAATTGTAATATATCATATAAAATTGACAAAAATTGAAAAAATTGAATTTATAATTATTAATATTAATAATATATAATCACACAAGCACAAGCACAAGCACAAGCACAAGCACAAGCACAAGCACAAGCACAAGC
>ERZ1048068.2839-NODE-2839-length-11825-cov-6.579184_pt1 | contig 11825 bp, 10 predicted proteins | sample MGYA00383098_ERZ1048068 | MGnify/ENA primary metagenome ERZ1048068 (study PRJEB29581, sample SAMEA5548368) | metagenome | biome: marine; feature: coastal; material: water | depth 1 m | study: Short-term variability in the microbial, nano- and picoplankton... | reverse complement strand
TGGAGAAGGTCTTCTGTAGAATGTCCCAATTATTGGAGATTTGATGGTAATGTACTTAGAATCTTCTGCAGGCGCCTCTGCTTTTGGTGCCTCAGTTGGTACTGGTGCAGCAACAGGAGCTTGTGCAACTGGTGCTGATGGCATTTGAACAGGAACTGTTAGTTGTTGAACTTGTTTCGTATCTGATTCTTTACCTGTACGTATGGTGATTTTCACATCATCCATTTCAAGCTTTACTTCGCTTGCACCTGATTTAGCAACAAATTTAATTAAATTTTGAATTTCTTTTAAATCCATAATTAAAGTATTTAGTATTAGTTAGTTTTATGTTTTGTATATGCCCACTTTAGATAAATTGCTCCCCAACTGAAGCCACCGCCAAAAGCAGCAAAAATAACGTTGTCTCCTTTTTTGAGTTGTGTTTCATAATCATTGATGAGTAAGGGAAGTGTCGCAGAAGTTGTATTACCATATTTTTCAATATTCATCATTACTTTCTCGTCCTCCAGACCCATTCTTTGTGCTGTAGCATCAATGATTCTTTTGTTGGCCTGATGAGCCGCCAACCATTGAACGTTGTCTTTAGTAAGCTCATTGCGTTCTAATATTTTTACTGCAGCATCAGCCATGTTAGATACAGCGTTTTTAAAAACTGTTCTTCCTTCTTGAAAGGCATAATGACCACCATTGTCCAAAACATCGTGTGTGATTGGATGAGAAGAGCCCCCATAAGTGGCTTGAAGAAACTCTCTTCCTACACCATCTGTTCTCAAATATTCGTCCTGCAGCCCATGTCCGTCCTCGTTAGGTTCAAATAGAACGGCTCCAGCACCATCTCCAAAAATAATGCAAGTTGCTCGGTCTTTGTAGTTGATGATTGAAGACATTTTGTCTGCACCGATAAGAAGTACTTTTTTGTAGCGCCCAGATTGTATATAACTTGATGCCGTAGACATGCCAAAAAGAAAGCTTGAACAGGCAGAATCCATATCATATGAAAAGGCGTTTGTAGCGCCTATTTGTGTTGCTGTGTATGAAGCCGTAGAAGCGGCTTTCATATCTGGAGTTGCTGTAGCAACAATAACTAAATCTATTGTTGTTGGGTCCAGTTGTTGTTTTCGAATTAAATCTTGAGCCGCTTTAATCGCAAGAAAAGATGTTCCTTTTCCTTCAGTTTTTAGTATTCTTCGCTCCTTAATCCCCGTTCTTGTGGTGATCCACTCGTCATTTGTATCAACCATATTTTCCAACATAGCGTTAGTAAGTACAAATTCTGGGACGTATGCGCCTACAGCGGTTATTGCTGCTGAGATTTTACTCATATGTATTTTATTAAAGTCATAGATTTTGATGGTTTTTCATCAAAAAACATTAAAAAACGCTTCAAAAATACTGCTTTTTGTTCAAAATGGAGCAAAAATTGTGTTTTTTAAATTAAAAAAAAACGCTCAATGAGCGTTTTTTATAATAGAATACGTTTGCAATTTATGCTACATTTTCTTCTGCAGCTGTATTATCAATAAGGACTTGACCTCTGTAGTACAACTTACCTTCATGCCAATGTGCTCTGTGGTACAAGTGTGCTTCACCTGTTGTTGGGCAAGTAGCAATTTGTGGTGTAGTTGCTTTGTAATGGGTACGCCTTTTATCTCTTCTTGTTTTGGAGATTTTTCTTTTAGGATGTGCCATTTTTTATGTTATTTATCCGTTAATAATTTTTTTAATGAATCCCAACGCGGATCTGTATCGTTGTCAGAATTTTTATTGTCTAAGCTTTTTGGGCTTAGGTCTTCTAGTGTTTCGAGTATTTCAGAGTTTAGTGTACCGTCTTTTATTCCAGGATGAAGTCGTTTTTGGGGGACAGACAACACAATAAGTTCGTAGATGTAATGCGCAACGTTTATTTTAAATTCTCCATGTGGAACAATTAATATTTCTTCGTTGTCGTCATTATATTCAGAACCAAATTTTACAATCAAACCAAAACTGGATTTGATGGGCTGGTCGAACGGTTCATTTGTGAGGTCACAATTAAGATTTACAGTGCCAGCAACTTCAAAATTTAACTCCAAAAGCGTTGTTTTTTTTTGAAATTTAAGCGTTGTTTTTAATTGAACGTCGTTAAACTCGTCGTATTCAAAATGTTCAAAGAACGTGTAATCTATATCATACTCAAAAATATGCTCGCCAAGCTTAAGTCCTGCAAATTGTACATCAAATGCTTTTAATGGCTTCATTATCCTGCATATTCGAGCGTGCAAATATATACATTTTTTTTAGGTTTTGCGTAAACTCAAGTTTTTTATTTTCCCTTCTGGGGTTGTTTTTGAAGCGGATTTTCGTTCAAGAGGACATCCATATTTCTATTTTTAAAAATCTCTATGCCCATAAAAATTGATTCTTTAAATGAATCACTATTGGCAATCCCCTTTCCGGCAATATCATAAGCCGTTCCATGATCTGGTGAAGTGCGAACTTTATTCAATCCTGCAGTGTAGTTGACACCATTCCCAAAAGTCAATGTTTTGAAAGGAATAAGTCCTTGGTCGTGATAGGTGGCTACTATTGCATCAAAATTTCGGTAGTTGTTTGATCCAAAAAAACTATCGGCTGCATAAGGGCCGTATACTAGTTTACCTGTGGTTTTTATTTCTTCCAATACAGGGCGTAAAAGAGTGTCGTCTTCTGATCCAATAACGCCATTGTCTCCAGTATGAGGGTTGATTCCTAAAACTGCAATTCTTGGTGCTCTTATGGCAAAATCAGTTTTTAGAGAGTGATGTATACATTCTATTTTTTTCAAAATTAGAGATTCATTCAGGTGTTGAGGTACCTCCCCTACCGGAATATGATCTGTAAGTAATCCTACCCGTAACGATTCCGAAACCATAAACATCAAACTCTCCCCCTCTAGCTCTTGATTCAAAAAATCGGTGTGCCCTGGAAATTGAAATACTTCAGATTGAATGTTGTGTTTATTGATTGGGGCAGTAACTAATACATCTATCGCATTGGCCTTTAAATCCTCTACTCCTGCTTTGAGTGATGAAAGCGCATACTGTCCAGCTTCTGGTGTTTCTTTGCCAAACTCAATCGTTGGGTCTTCTTCCCAAACATTCACTACATTGAGTCTGTTGTCGATGGCTTGCGGAGATTTTTGTACCCCATTGAATACAATTGAGCTTTGAAAATGTTTCTTCAAAAACGACATGGTCTTAATGGATGCATAAACAATAGGAGTGCAAAAATCTAGTATTCTTTTGTCTTCAAATGTTTTTATGATGAGCTCGCCGCCAACTCCGTTTAAATCGCCTATTGTGATCCCAATTTTTATTTTTTTTTCTTTTCTCATCAAAAATGATGTGTAATGTTTGTAATTTTGACATTGCAAATTTAACGAATAAAAAGCATGTTTACTGGCATAATTGAAGATTTAGGCGTAGTTGAATCACTAGAACAAGAGCAGACAAATTTACATTTGACAATAAAAAGCATATTGGCTTCAGCGCTAAAAATAGACCAAAGTGTTTCTCATAACGGAGTTTGTCTCACTGTTGTCGATCTCACACCATCAACTTATACGGTAACAGCCATAAAAGAAACGCTTGACAAGACTAACCTCAACGGCTTAAAAATAGGAGATGTCGTAAACTTGGAACGAGGTCTAAAACTCGGTGCACGATTAGATGGACACATGGTGCAAGGTCATGTCGATCAGGTTGGGGAGTGTATTGGCATCGAAACGCAAGATGGAAGTTGGGTATACAGTTTTGAATACGATGAGGCCCTCGGAAATGTCACAATTGAAAAGGGCTCAGTAACTGTCAACGGTGTGAGCTTAACGGTAGTGAATTCAAAAAATAATGGCTTTAGTGTTGCCATTATTCCTTACACACATGAGCATACCAATTTTCATACATTTGAGGTGGGTACTGTTGTGAATTTGGAATTTGATGTCATCGGAAAATATGTTACTCGATTATATACTAAAACCTCTATTTCTTAATCAAAGCCTCATTTTGCGCTTCGAGTAATTCCTTTATTTTTGAGAGCAATTCTATGTCTACTGGAGTTGGCACAGTTGTATCTTCCACATCATTGGCTTGGTTTTTTAGTTTGTTTATAAATTTTACCACAATAAAAATGGTAAAGCCAACAATTAAAAAATCTAAAACCGTTTCTATCAACAAGCCATAATCAATAGACACTTGCGCGGCTTCATTGCTGGCTTCTCTTAAAATAATCTTCTTTTCCTCAAAACTGATTCCATCAGATAGTAAAGATATTGGAGGCAGGATAATGTTTTTCACTAGAACATTGACAATGGCATTGAAAGATGCGCCAATAATGATTCCAATCGCCATATCCATCATGTTCCCTTTGACGGCAAAGTCTTTAAATTCTTTTAGTAATTTCATGTGTTTTGTGTTTTGTTCAAAAATAAAAAATCCCACAAAGGTTTGAAATTTTTATTTTAATTTAGGATATATTGTCTTGGTTAAATTTGAAATAGAATTCAATTTATTTTAAATTTATTATATTCCAATGATGAAAGACCTTAAATATTTATTTGCATACTCCGTACCGCTTTCGGCCTATATTTCTTTTGAGTCTGAAGGGGTTTTGACCTATACGGCTGTTTTTTATGCTTTTGTTATTCTCCCTTTTTTGGATATCATTACGGGGCAAAACAGCGATAATCTTTCCAAGGAGCAGGTGCTGAATAAAAAAAAGAAATGGATTTTTGATTTGATGTTGTACATCAATCTTCCTCTTGTTTTTGGGCTTTTGTTTTTTGTGTTTTCGAAAATTCAAATAGAAGTTTATACAACTTACGAATTGATTGGTTTGAGTCTTTCGGCAGGGATTTTATTGGCCACAAATGCGATTAACGTTGCCCATGAATTGGGTCACCGTAAAGCTTATTTTGAACGGTTTATGAGCAAATGTTTATATATGCCTTGTTTGTATATGCATTTTTACATTGAACACAACTTTGGACATCATCTCAATGTAGCGACTCCAGAAGATGGAGCTACAGCGAAATACAACCAAACAGTATATTATTTTTGGTTGACATCTGTTACTAAGCAATATAAAGATGCGTGGAAACGGCAATTTGAACTTTTGAAACGCCAAAACAATGGTTTTTTATCTTTTAAAAATGATATGTTGTGGTATCATTTGATTCAACCGGCTTACCTTTTTGGCGTGTTTTTGTTCTTTGATTCAGGTGTGATGCTGTTTGCTATTGCCATCGGAGTGATTTCCTTTCTGTTTTTGGAAAGCATCAATTATATAGAACACTATGGTTTAAGGAGATTTAAAACGCCTTCGGGGCGATATGAACGTGTTCAGCCGCACCATTCTTGGAATTCTAATTTTAATATTGGCCGCATTGTGCTGTACGAGCTTACCCGCCATAGTGACCATCATTACAAATCGTCCAAAAAGTATCAGCTTTTAAATAGCTATGACGAAAGCCCAACTTTGCCTTTGGGCTATCCGGCCTCTATTTTGTTGAGCTTTGTACCCCCTTTATGGTTTAAAATCATCAATCCTTTGGTGCCGAAAGCTATGAGGTAAATTGGTTATGGGTTTTAATAAATCCATTTAATAATTAAAAAAAGAGCCACTGTTGTGGCTCTTAAGCTAAAAATTCAAACAAATAATAATGACTGAAAATGATTATTTTTTGAGAAGTTTTCGGGTGGTTTTTCCCTTTTCTGTTTTTATCGAAACAAAATAAACTCCCGATTCTAAACTTGAAATGTCGAAACTAAATTCTTTTTGAAAACTTCCTTCAAATGATTTTATATGCTTCCCATTAAGGTTATAAATTTCTAAACCATTGACAGCTTTGTTCAGCATAAATGTGTTTTTTACTGGATTTGGAAGGATGTTAAAATCTAGGTCTGCTTCAAATTCTTCAGAACCAAGTGGTATTGCATAAACATATTCTGTTGTTGGTTTCCAATATATGTTTGCATTTGCTGATCCATTCCAATCATCAGCAAAATATACAGAATAACCTGTTATATTTTGGTTGTTTAACGTCACGCTAAAAGATTCTGCTCCGTCATTTATGGAAACGTTCATTGTACTGGCTGAATCTAAAGTAAATTTAAATTTGGTATCTGCATAAGTCGTTGACCCCCCAATGGAAGAAGCATCTATTGTACCTCCAGAAGAAACCACTTCCCATGGATCGTTGGCACCACTATTCCCGTTTAAATTAACTTGAACAGCGTAGTTGTTTATTCGATCAGCCCAAGAAGCCGTGGAAGAAGGGTTTGAAAGCAATGCCACACCAATAACACCAAAAGATGATTGAGTGGCAGACACCGTAATCGTGAAAGAATCGTTGACACCCATGGTTGTAGCAGTACCACCAGGAAGTCCGGTTTCAGTAAAGTTTCTCCAAGCTACCGATTGTTTAGCGCCAGAGCCATTAGCCCACATGCCAAATTGGTCTGCACCGTCATCAAAATTTCCTCCACTATCTGTAAAAGTAGCAACGTAATGCGCCGCCCTTTGCGGATAGTTAATCGTAGTTTGCGCTTCAATAATAAGAACTGAACCCAAAAGCAGTAAAGGGTAAATTTTCTTCATGTTTTTAAATATTTAATTAAAAATTAATTTCCATCTAAATTGGTTAATATTTAAGAAGTTTTTGTGTTGTTTCTCGTTTTTCAGTATTAATAGAAATGAGGTAAAGCCCAGGTTCTAAATTTGATATGTCAAAGCGGTATCCTGAACTAAAGTGTCCTTTATGAGTTTGTACTAATTTCCCTAATAGATCATAAATTATAATTTGCGTTGAACGTTGATTTATTTTAAAATATTCTTGAGCGGGGTTTGGATAAATTTGAATATCCTTGTCGGTTAATAAGTCATTTGTACTGAGTGATTCAGATGGCCTATTCCCATAAATCCTAAATTCCCCAGCGGGTATATTAATTTGCGCTGTTGTACTATTCACGTTAATGAATGTTCCTCCAGATGGGTCCATCAAATCATACCACGTCCCTGTATTGGGAAAGTTTGGGGTGATGTTTTGAGTAGTAAGCTCAAAATTTGAAAGAATCACGACGTTTTTTAGGCTTGTCGAAGGTAAAGCATCATCCCAAATGTATATTTTTGGGGTTAATGTACCTGAATTTATATCGTAATTCCCCTCAAAAACATCCTCATTAATTTTAAGTTCATTAAGGCGTGCCCAAGTGTTGTAAATATCATTCCGAACAGAACTCCCTAACCAGTTGTCAACCCATTGAGGTTGTGGTTTGGTATCTAGTTTGCAGTCCCCAGGCACAGTATCACTAGGAGTGTCTACAGTCTCATCATCACATGTGTAAATCGAATTTTCCATGCCTAATTCGCCAAAATGCCAAATCATTTTTGGCCCTGGAATTGTTAGCGATATTGCTCCCAAAGCACCCATTCGACTTAAGCCAGTGTTTAAATTTGTAACATCATAACCACCATTAGACGCACCATATTGTAAATTGCGATACATTAGCCGTTCTTCATCATGACTTTCTGCATAACCAATAAGACGTTTTCCTATGAAATTTTGGCTATTGTGCCCCATTCCTGAAATGTTACTATTAGAGGCATAGCCCATTGTGATCTGGTTGTAAGGGTTTGTCATTTTACCCCATAACATTATACCTTTGCCTTCATTTATTCTGTAGTCGGCCCATTCTTTTTGTTCTTGCTGGCCTCCTAGATGTTCAAAAATCACATAGTGATCAGAATCTAAACTCCAAGAATAATCAGCATACTCTTTGAGTACAGCTACACGATCGGAGCGATAACCGTTAGTACAACTATCGTCTCCAGCTGTACACTGTTGGGTAAACCCTTTGGTAAGGTCCCAACGAAAACCATCAATTTTGAATTCTTCAATCCAGTGCTTTATTACACGTTTGGTGTAGTTTTTTGTAAGATTGCTGCTGTGATCAAAATCTGATCCAACACTATAGCTGTGTGTCGCTACCATATTAAAATATGGATTTTCTGAGCTTGGTTCACCCCAACCATTTTCATCTGGGTCATCCATCCACATTCTCACAAGTGGGTTTCGCCCAAAAGCATGATTGAGAGCCAAATCTAAGATCACTGCAATACCATTTTGATGACAAACATCAACGAGTTCTTTGAACTTAGATTCTGTACCATAAAATTTATCTAAAGCCATATGAAATGATGTGTTGTACCCCCAACTTTCATTGCCTTCAAATTCCATAATAGGCATGAATTCTATGGCATTTATATTTAAATTCTTAAAATAATCAATTTTATCAATCACGTCTTGAAAATTACGGTCAGCATCAAAATCTCTGATTAAAAGTTCATAGATAATTAAATCTTCTTTTGATGGTTTTTGAAAGTCAGTGACATGCCAATTATAGGGTGTTTGTGCCGTTTGAAGTACCGTGACTTCTCTATCTTGTCCTGACGGGTAAGTGGGTAAATTGGGATAAGTAGCTGCAGGAATGTAAGGATCATCGTAAGGAGATAATACAAGTGTAGAATAAGGATCTGCTGTTTTAACTAACTTTGGTGATCCAGAGATTGTTGATTGATCAAAAACCCAATATTGATAGGATTCAATTTGTCCAGGTATTAGCCCACTAAGTTCCAACCAAAATAAATCTGAGTTGGGATCTTTTTTCATTGCATATTGAGCTGTTGGAGTCCAATTATTAAAACTTCCAACCACATATACAAAATCCTTAGATGGTGCTTCCACCACCAAAGTAGCTTTTGAGGTATCAGTCGTGTTATAATTGATGCCTTGCTCCAGACCACTTGGTATGGCTTGACTAATTGTGGCGTTAACAAAAATGTTAAAGTTTTTTGTGATACTACTACCGCCTTGAGTAACAACAAGTTGACAGGCTTTATTTTCAGTTATATTGGTTACGAAAGAACTTTGATAGAATGTTGTATTTGATGCAGTATGATAACTAACTCCATCTACAAAAAGCTCATAATTGGCAATTCCATTATTGTTCTGGGCTATAATCTGTGTTTGACTACCGGAATTAACAAGTATAACTCCACTTGAGTTGGGATTAATTAATGTGACTTGGAAAGCCCCAACATTAAAAAAGAAATCTGAACAGCCGTTATCTTTAAGCTCTTGAGATTCATCTTCTGAGCGAAAAACCATCCCCATTTTTGTTATTGTGCTGGCCTCAGCTTCAGTTAAATTATAGTAGGATTGAGGGACAAAAGTAATACTCCAAGTTCCATCGCCGTTATTGGTCATCTCACCAACGCCATCATCTAGTCCCCAATTTCCGACGACTGCTGTGTCCCATGCGTCACTGTCGGTACCTACACCAGAATGTAAATACACTTTGTTGGGGTTACTCATACCATTACAGTCGGTAGCAGTGCTATTAATATCTACAGTTATGGTAATTTGTTGATTGATTTCAATAGTACTAGGATTAGTACTCACTTGAGCAAAACTAATTACTGGCAACAATAGTATAAAGAGTAATTTTTTCATGTTATAAAATTATAATATATAAGATAAAAAAGAGTTGAATTTAATCAACCCTTTTTTTTTAAATAACTGAGTATTTTACCAAGGATACATTGTTATTTTTGGTGTAGATCCTGAAAAGTCTAAGATGATGTTGTAAGTTCCTGCAGTTACAGGAATATTACTTCCACCAAGGTCCATGTCGTTGGTTGTCGATCCCGCGTTGTAAGACGAAGAGCCATAATTCAATGCCCAAGCGTCATTTTGGCGTACTTTAATCTCACCATCGTTTAGAACAGCACCGTTTATGTAGTAGTAACCTTCGTTAATTCCGAAATCTGGAACAAACTTTTGGTTTGGTCCATCCCAGCCATTAGCAGTGGCATTTCCAACTAGACCCCAAACATCCATTTCTTCGAACGAATATTCAAGAGTATTTAGGTTAAATGTGACTAGGTAATGACCAGCTGATACGGCTATATTATCTCCTCCAATTTCAAGACTTCCGTCAGCTCCAGTATCTCCGTAGTTAATTGCCCAATCTTCGTTGAATCTAAATTTGGCATCCCCATCGACTAAAGTGATAACGGTTCGCCAATCGTCAGAAAAAGGATTGTAATGCAACATGACATCTGGAGCTCCCCAGCCGTTAGGAGTGGCACTTCCTACAATTCCCCAAGAATAGGACTCCATAGTGTAGGTAAGAGTAGCCATGTTAACGGTGATTTTGTATGTTCCAGCAGTAACTGCAATATTATCTCCACCGGCTTCTAATGTTCCGTCTGCACCAGTATCGCCAAAGTTCTCTGCCCATGAGTTATCTTTTCTAAACTTAATTTCTCCATCTGCTAAAGTCACATAAGCCACATATTCATCTGCAGTTGCAGTTGTATAAAATGGCAAGTCTGGTATATTTTCATTACCCCAACCTCCTGCAGTTGCATTTCCAACAACACCAAGATTAGTGGATAAATCAAGAATTGATGAATACGGCGTAACTACTAAGGTCACTGATTCTGATATCATTTCTTGAAAAGCACTCAGAGTTGTTTTCACTCTTATATCAACTGATGATTCTTCATTTGGTGATAGACCAAGAGATAAAAGTTTATTGTTAAGTTGAGCAACAGTAAAGACATAATTGTAGTCAGATCCCGCTGAAATTAATTGTGCTGCTGTAAAATCTCCTCCTGAAACATCCATCATTATGGTGTAAGAAGGAGCTGCGTCAAATCCAAAATTTGGTTCTGTCCAAGATATTGTTACTGCATTATTCTCTGCAGTATCTTCGCTTAAGACTACGTTATCATCCGACAGTGAAACCACGGTGTTAGCTGTGGAGTCTAGCAGAACTGTATCAACATCTTCACAGGCCACAAAAAAGGCACTGAATAATGTTATTGCATAAATTGATTTACTTATAATATTTTTCATATCTAATATTTTTAATAACCTTCGTTTTGTTGAAGATTAGGATTAGCAGAAATTGATGAAGAAGGAATAGGAAAGATATTTCTGTAAGAATCTGTTGAAGATCCTTCTACTTGATTAGCTTTAAATGGCCATACATAGCTTGGTGTGGTAAAATATCCGTATCGTACTAAATCTGTGCGTCTTTGACCTTCCCAATATAATTCTCTTGATCGTTCATCTAATATAAAATCTAAGGTTAGATCTGATGATGAAATATTGTATGAAGAATTCCCATACCCACGTTCTATCAATTCATTAACCTTAGTTACAGCCAAATTCATATCTCCACCACCACCTCTTAAAGTGGCTTCAGCATAATTTAAATATATTTCTGCTAGACGAATTAAGGCTAAGTCGGTATCTACAAAGTTACCAGACGTATCTACACCTTGATTACCATTAGAATCTATATTTTTAAACTTTGTTACAGCATATCCATCAGTAAACGTTGGTATATCTTCAATTTCTAAATTCTGACCATCAGTATAGAACATGGCTCTGCTGTCAATTTCTGGCATAACTTCTGAAATAGTGTATGTGAGAGAATTAAGATTCAAAACGATATGATATATACCATCACCTGGTATGACAATATTGTCTCCACCACTTTCTAAAGTTCCATCTGCACCACTATCTCCATAATTGTTACCCCAATCTTCATCAAAGCGGAACTTCATCTGGTTTCCTAATAGGTTTGCGTACAACTCAAACACATCTGAGCTCGTTTCATACATTTCCATGTCTGGTCCATCCCAGCCATTTGTTGTAGCGTCTCCAACAAGTCCCCAATCAGATAATGTTCCTGAAAGTGCACTATTAAGTGCATTAACATCTATATCACCTTCTGGAA
>ERZ1048068.2828-NODE-2828-length-11846-cov-4.329658_pt1 | contig 11846 bp, 12 predicted proteins | sample MGYA00383098_ERZ1048068 | MGnify/ENA primary metagenome ERZ1048068 (study PRJEB29581, sample SAMEA5548368) | metagenome | biome: marine; feature: coastal; material: water | depth 1 m | study: Short-term variability in the microbial, nano- and picoplankton... | reverse complement strand
TCTCTGTCATCGCGGCCCTGCCGCTTTCCCTGTTCGCTCAAGGTCCCGTGCAGCAGTTTCAATCTGCTTGTAAGGCTGCTGAAAAGAATAAGAAAGACGTGATGGTGGTATTCTCGGGCTCTAGCTGGAATAAACAGAGTGAGCAATTCGAGAAAGAGGTCATCGGAGCCGAGGCCTTCAAAAAACAGGCTGATGAGCTTTTCGTTCGGGTCGGTTTTGATTTCCCTCGCGAGCGGGAAAAGACGGATACGAAATTATTGGAGTTTCGTATGAAATATAAAGTACGCCAAATGCCCAGCGTTGTCTTGTTGGACCCAGCCGGGCGTCCATTTGGCTATGCCGGATTCATGCGGGGAGGGGCGGAGGAATTCTGGAAGCTGATGAAGGAGATGGTGGATCTCAGAGTGAAACGCGATGAGTTGTTTGCCAAAGGAAGATCGAAGAAAGGCTTGGAGCGCGCCAAATTGCTGGTAGAGGGTTTGGAATTGTTGCCGAGTCAGGTTGTGCGTGATTTTTATGTGTTGGAGATGGCCGATATCGCCAAGGCCGACCCTGAGGGAAAAACGGGATTCATTGCCAAGGTAGAAAAAGAGGAGGCTCTGAAAAGAGAGCAGACATATTATCAAGCGCTTTTCCGGGAGAAGAAATATGATGAAATCATCAAGGTCGCAACCGAGGCGGCCCAGGAAGCGAGTGGCGAGGATTCACAGCGACTTTCCCTCTATAAGATCCAAGCCCTGGCTACTTTGGAGAAGTTTGATCAGGCAAAGAGTGCAATCGATGCCATGGCCTCGATTGCTCCGGATTCGACCTTGGGCAAGCGGGCGTCGCAATACCATCAGGCAGTTGAGCGCATGAAAGCCCGTGCTCAAAAAATGAAAGAAGCCAAGACGGCAAAGCCGATGGTGAAAAAGAGAACCGGTCCGATCGTTTCCAAGCCGGTGGCAATAGTGAGTGATATTAACGAGTTGAAAGAGGAAGCCGTGATGCTGGAGAAGCAGGCTCTGGAGGCTGCCAAAAAGGAAAGTGAACTCAGCAAACTGGCTGCTGCCCGCAAGTCGAAAGTGGCTGCGCTCGAAAAGGAGTTGGCTGTTTTGAAAGAGGAAGAGGCTAAATCAAAAGGAGAATTGGAAAAGGCTGTTGCTGAGCGCAGCAAGTTGGCAACCAAGGCTCAGGCGATGAAAGATGTCATTGAAAATCATGAGGCCATGGAGGCCCGTAAGCGCCAGGTGAGAGAGTTGGAGGAAAAAGCCAAAAAGCTGAAGAAGGAAGCCGATGATCTGAAGGGCAATTCCCAGAATCTTAAAAAATCCGAATAAGGAGATGGGCTCGGTCTTTTTGAAATCGCTTTTATTTTTGCTGATTGCGAGCCCTTTGGTGGCGGCGTGGACTTCCGATCTTGGAACTGCCCAAAAAACCGCGGAGAAGGAAAAGAAGGCGCTCTATTTGGTGTTTGTCTCCACCGATTCTTCGGGAGCCTGCCAACAGCTGGAGAGGCGCATTCTCTCGTCCGAGAAGTTTCAATCTCTGGCAGAAGAGAAGTTTGTTCTGGTCAAAGTGGATCTGCCCTTAAAAAAGCGTCTTCAGAAGGAAAATCACCAGAGGATGTTGGATTTAGCGAAGCGGTTTGGAGTCGGAGGCGTTTTTCCGACTTCCTTTTACCTGGATGCCAGGGGGCGGCCGTTTCATCAGGAGAATGGTGTCTTGCCCGGAGGTCCGGAAAAATATGCGGGTCATCTGTTGGGGATTCTTCAGAAGAGAGAGACGCGAGATGAAGGTCTGAGAGCGGCTTCAAAAATGTCAGGCCTGAAAAAGGCCCGTGCACTGGTTGATCTTTTAAAGCCCTTGCCGGATGAAGTGGTCTTGAATTTCTATGCCGAGCAGATGGATGAGCTGGCGGAATTAGATCCCGAAGACACCCTCAAGTTTCGAAAAGAAAAGGTGATTGGAAAGGCCTATGCTGATTTTGAGGAGGCCGTGAAAAAGGTGTTTCACAAGGACAGCTACGATCAGGTGGTGACCTTGGTGGATGAGTTTATTGGGAAGCATGCCCCCGAAGGAGACTTGAAGCAAAAGGTCTTATTCCGGAAGCTGGCGGCCCTCAACCACGGCGGTAATTTGGAGCCGGCAATCAAGGTTGCCGATGAGATCATCTCTATCGATAAAGAATCCTCTCATGGTCGTTTTTCCGCTCAGATTAAGGAGAAGCTTAAGAAGCGACTGGGCCGTTAAGATCTAAAGAGGCCTGCCATAGGAGTCGCAGCGGTTGTGCCAACCGGCGCGCCAGCGTGACTCTCCACGGGCGGGCGGTGAGTTCATGATACGGAGGTTGAGACGGCGTTTTGCAGCGGCTCCAAATTCCCTGGCGGCAGCTTGTCCGGAGGGAACGTTTTTCATTTCCATGAGAACCCACATCAAGCCCCATCCCTGAGCGCCATACCTTTCTTTGGGGTTGGTTCCGTCCCCCTTGAAATTGACATAATCAACGAGGGCATAGATCCCGTTTGGAGTGGTGGCGACCTTGTTGTAGTTGGCTTGAATGCGGGTTCGTTGATTGGCGGGTGCGGCCTGAAGAACTTTTGGAAGCGCAGCGCGGGATTTGAAGGCGATGAATTCCGTCTGAATGGTAATGTTTGCGGCGAGCCAATTGCGTAATCCGGTAAGGCTTGAGGAATTGGAGTCAGCTAGGAATGACGCCCGGCTGTTCCAGGGGCAATCGGGAAGTGAAGCGACTGCGGGAGGTTGGGCTCCCTTGTTCCGGGCATAGCGCACGAATTCAGGAAAGGACTCGGTCCAGCGACCGTTAAAGCCCCTTGGATACCAAATAAAATGGCCAATTCCCATTGAGGGGAATTCCTCGCCAATATTCCAGGCGGTGAGCCCGCTGACTTTTCCGCCTGATTCGTTTTGCCAGATCTTACGGCCAATGCTCGATTTTTGAGCAGCGGTGAGCCTGAGCGCATTCGAGTTTTGAGGCAAAGGCTTGGTGGAAACCGATGGATCGGGAGAGCAGCCGGCAAATAGACAAGCGAGAGGAAGAATGAAACAGGCAACTTGCATAGAAAGGAGGTTGGGCTCAAACTCGAGCCATCGCAATGGACAAAAACGAACTTTTAAAAGCGCTCACGCCCAATCTCTTTGATGTGGTGAAAATTCTTCTCACTGCTGCGGTGATTCTGGTGGTTACCAAATTACAACTGGTGAGTGACAAGCTTTCCGCTCTTCTCATTGCTCTGCCGCTGACTTCGATTCTCGCCATGATCTGGATGCGGCATGAAAGTAAGGTGAGCAACGAGGCGGCTCGGGTCGAGAGTATCGCCAATCATGCCTATTATACCTTTTGGTTTGTCCTGCCTACCATGCCGATGTTTCTCGTAATCCCCTGGATGCTGAAAAAGGGATACGGATTCTATTTCACTCTTGGAGTCAGCGCAGTGATGACCACGGCCTTGTTTTGGCTCCTGGTGATTACTTTGAAAAAATTCACTTCGATTGAGTTGATGTAGATTCTGCGATTGCTATCCCCGCGAGTCTTCCGGTGGTCCAGGCTGCTTGAAAGTTGAAGCCGCCGGTGATGCCGTCGATATCGAGAACCTCTCCGGCAAAGTAGAGCCCGGTGTGCTCTTTGCTTTCCATGCTTTTGAGCTGCACGTCATCGAGAGAAACGCCGCCGCAGGTAACGAATTCATCTTTGTTCAGGCTTTTTCCATCCACGGAAAATTTCGCCTGAACCAACTCCTTTGCGAGAGTCTGACTTTGGAGTTTTGTGACCTTGGACCAAGTTGTGGAATCGACGATTCCGGAGGTTTCGCACATCCTCTGCCAGAGTCGTTTACTAATGCCGACGATGGGGCTTCGCTTGCTTATTTTCCAAACGCCATGATCGCGACGATGTTGGTGGAACATTTCTTGCACGGATTCCAGGCTTTCGCTTCCGGTCCAGTTGATCGTCACGGAGAACCGGTAATTGGATTGGGAGAGGTCACGGGCGCCCCAGGCGGATATTTTAAGGATGGCCGGGCCACTCAATCCCCAATGGGTGATCAACAGGGGGCCTTCGCTTTGGTGGGTGTCGGTAGAGGCGGTGGCGTGGGGGACTGAGACGCCTTGCAGGCCATGAATCCGTGTATCGTTAATTTTGAAAGTGAAAAGCGAGGGGACGGGGACGCTGAGATCGTGGTTGAGATCCTCGGCAGGAATTCGAGCATCCTTGCTTCGGATTCCTCCGGTTGCGACGAGGATATTTCGAGCTGTGAAATGATCTCCGGTTGAGGTGAATAGTTCGTAGGTTTGATCGCTTTGATGAAGCTGGGTCACACCGCAATGGGTGCGCCATTTAATTCCCAAATCGTTTGCGGATTTGGTAAGGCAATCGATGATGGTGTGCGAGTCGTCGGTGGTCGGAAACATGCGGCCATCTTCTTCCGTTTTAAGTTTCACCCCGTGATCTTCAAACCAAGTGATCGTATCGGCAGGCTGCCAGCGGTGAAAGGGTCCAATAAGGTTGCGATGTCCCCGGGGGTAATTTTTGACCAAGTCTTTGGGATCGAAACATTGGTGGGTCACGTTGCACCGGCCTCCTCCGGAGATTCTAACCTTGGTGAGGATTTCCGGACCTTTTTCCAAAATGAGAATCTTTGGCGTGCCAAACTCGGCAGCAGTGATGGCTCCAAAAAACCCTGCCGCTCCGCCACCGATGACGATAAGATCGTAATGTTGTTCGGAACGGCTCATGATGACGGCAGAACTATGGATAAAATGAGTAAAATACCAGAGTGCAAATTGTCTTTGGACAAATTATAGAGAGGGGGTGCAGGGAGATGTCTTCATGGAGATTCGCGAACTCAGAAAGAGTTTTGGCTCGCAGGAGGTCTTGCATGGGATTGATCTGGATATTCATCGGGGGGAAACCCTGGTGCTGCTGGGTGGATCGGGATGCGGGAAGTCCGTCTTGATGAAGCACATGACCGGGCTCCTTCAGCCGGACTCTGGAACGGTCAGTCTGGAGGGGAAGTTGATCTCAGGATCCAGTGAGCGCGAATTGACCTGGGCCCGGCGAAAGATTGCCATGATGTTTCAAAGTGGGGCTCTTTTTGACTCATTGACCGTGGGTGAAAATATCGCTTTCCCGCTTCGCGAAGCCGGGGTCAAGGATGAGGCGGAGATTGAAAGAAGAGTGGGCGAGGCGCTTGAAATTGTGAAATTGAAAGGTCAGCGGGCCAAGAGGCCCTCGGAGCTTTCCGGAGGGATGCGGAAGCGGGTCGCCCTGGCCCGGGCGGTGGTTGAGAAACCGTGTTGTGTGCTTTACGACGAGCCGCATGCGGGTCTCGATCCGGTGACCGGAGATTCCATTGATCACTTGATTAAGGACCTGGAAAAGGAGCATGGCATTACCAATGTGGTGATTACACATGAAATACGGAGCGTTTTCCGTATCGCCACGCGGGTGGTCTTTTTGAAAGATGGCTTGATTTACTGGGAAGGAACGCCCGAAGCCCTAAGGGAGACAGCCGACCCGGAATTACAAAATTTCATCGAAGGACGCTCCGAAAAATCCGCTCATTTGTGATTTGAGCTTTTCGGGATTCCCGACGACAATCAAGAAAGATGGCAGGATCTCTACAACGAAACGAAACACTGGTCGGCCTGTTTGTCTTCGTGGGACTGGCGCTGTTGGCGGCATTGGTTCTCTTGTTCGGGAATGCCCGTGATTGGTTTAAGGATCGCTACGAGCTGAAAGTCTACTTTGATGAAGCCTCGGGAGTGATCGAAGGAAGTACGGTGCGATTTCGTGGCGCCAAGGTGGGGCAGGTGGAGGAGAAGCCGCAGCTAACTTCGGAGGGGAAAGTGATGATCGTGTTGGCGATCGAGGAGCGGTATCTGATCCCCGAAGGGTCACGATTTCAAGTCGGACAGGCCAGTTTGTTGGGGGATAAGGAGATTTTAATCACTCCGCCGGGCGAAGTGTCGGGGGGAAACATTGCCGCAGATGCCGAGATATCCGGAACTTCGGGTGGGGGGCTTGAGCAGTTGCAGGATGATGCCACCGAAGTTGCCAAAGAGATGCGCTTGTTGGTGAAGGAAGCGCGTATTGCTTTGGAAGCCGTTGAGGTTTCGATTCGGGATATTCGCACTGTTGCTTCAAAGTTGAATCAAGGGCTGAATACGGTGAATGCGAAATTACTCTCAGACGAGAACCTAGACCACTTGAGTCAGTCGTTGGCTAATTTTGAGCGGGCGACGGCAGCGGCTGAAAAGTTGGGGGCGAAATTTGATCCTGCGTTGGAAGAGGCCCGGGCCGCATTCGCCGAGGTGAAGATCGCAGCGCAGAGTGTTCGGACCATCGCGGGGGATGTGGAGCCGGCTCTGGAAAGTGTCCCGCGAGTTCTCGCATCGATTGAGCGAACCTCTGATCAAGCGAGCGCGGCGATTGAGAAGGTGCAATCGGGTGACGGGGCTCTGGGAGCGTTGGCCTATGACAGGGAGACGAAAGAGGACCTGCAGTCGTTCATCAAGAATCTTAAGAAGAATGGCATTCTTCGCTACCGGGACGCGGAGAACAAAGAAGACGATCCCCGCGACCGTTTCCGGGGGCGTCGTAGATAGCAAATTTTATGATCACCTGCCGGGGAATCCAGGAAATTGAGAGACGGGTATTCCGGACAGGGATTTCGGCAGAGACCTTGATGGAGAAAGTTGGTCGTCGCATGGCCCAGGTGATCCTGCGGGATCACCCAATTTCGGGGCGAGCCGAGGCCTATTTGGGGAAAGGTCATAATGCCGGAGACGCCTTGGTGGTCTTACGGCTTTTGAAGCAAGAGGGATGGCAGGTTTCGGTAAATTTGGCTTTTCCTGAGACCGAGATGGCAGTGCTGACCCGGAAGAAATTGCGGGAGCTGGGTGAGTTGGGCAGTGACCATGGTTTTCGTCGAGGCCCCCATCTTTTGCTGGATGGAATGTTGGGAATTGGAACCGAGGGAAGCTTGCGGGAGCCGCTACTGGGGATGGCGGAAGAGATGAACGAGCGTCGGTTGAATTCTGGTGCGCGAGTGGTTGCGATGGATATTCCTACGGGTCTGGATGCTGACACGGGCGGGGAAGGAGCGGTTGTCGCGGACCTGACCCTGACCGTGGGAATTCCCAAATTAGGGTTGGTGGCAGATTCCGCGACGGATTTTGTCGGGCGTTTGGAGCTAATCGAAGTGGAGGAATTGCCTCTGCCCGAAGAGGGTGATCGGCTTATCTCTCGTCCATTTCTTCGGCCTCGTCCGTTTTCTTTTCACAAAGGACAGGCTGGTCGGGTAGGGATTATTGCGGGATCTCCGGGGTTGTTGGGTGCGGCGGCCTTGGCGTGTCAGGGGGCATTGAGAGGAGGCGCGGGTCTGATCACTTTGTGGGCGAAGAAGGAATTGCGGTCTGACTTGAGGGCAATGGTTTCTCCCGAGGTAATGATTCGGGAGTTGGGAGACGATTGGAATGAGGTGTGTCAGTTGAGTCCTGATGCCCTGGTGATTGGGCCTGGGTTGGGGACTGATTGTTCGGATTCGTTGTTTCGCTTCTTGGAGAAGAATCAACTTCCAACGGTTCTGGATGCGGACGCATTGAATCTAATCGCCACTCACGAGCGACAGGATTTGTTAGGCGCTAATATACTGGCAACGCCTCATCCGGGGGAGATGGCGCGGCTTCATATTGTTGACGGGACTCGCGCCGAAATTACCCGGTCGTTTTCTGAAGCCTATCCCGCGACCTTGCTATACAAAGGGGCGAGAACAATCGTGACCCGGAGAGGGGAGCCTTTGTTTTACAACACAACGGGAACCCCTGCGATGGCTACGGGCGGGCAGGGGGATCTTCTGTCCGGGGTGTTGGGTGCCTTGTTGGCGGGAGGGCAGGATTTGCTCTCTGCAGCTTGTCAGGGGGCGTGGCTGGCCGGGCGGGCCGCCGAGTTGGCACTGCTCGATGGAGAAAGTGAGCGGTCACTGACTCCGGGTGATGTGGTGCGCCATCTTGGCCGCGCTATGAAAGGGTGAGACGCTCGTCGGACTCGAGAAGGCCTTCGAGATTACCCCAGCCGTTTGCGGTCTGAAGATTGAAGACGGTGAGGTAGAGAGTGACCAAGTTGGCATCATGGGCGTCGAGGAGAGCTTCAATGGTAGCCTTGAGTTTTTCGTCATCGAGAACTTCCGGAAGAGTTCCTTCCACGGATCCTTCGCCATCATGCTCGATGCCCATGCCGTCGCAGAATCCGATCAGGAGTTCTTTTTGACCCTTCATGAACCAGACCTGGAGGAGGTGTTCTCCGATGGTGTCGCTGGTCTTAAACTTAAGGGTTTTGTGCATCCAGGCGATTTGATCAACGACGGATTTCTTTTCGATAAAAATGGGACGGAGCTTACGATTCGCGGCGAGGCTGGCGACGGCAGTTTTGTAGAGTCGGCGGTCGTTCTCCCGGAACCACTTGAACATGTCAGAGATGAGGGCGGGATCAATGGTCTGGTAGATTTCGTATGAGTTCACGGTTCGTCTTGTTGCGCCCGAGTCAACACTCCGCAATCCTGATGGCAAGCGCAAAGGCAGACTTCAGCGGGTGGGCGGATTATTGACTTTCGCGGTGACGGGATCATCTTGTGGATATGAAAAAAGTCCTCACGATTTTGGCGGCCTCGGTATTGGTTTCTTCAGCTGATGACTGGCCTCGTTGGATGGGCGAAAAAGCAGACGGGTTTTGGCGTGAGGAGGGTGTTCGAAAAGATCTTCCCGAAGGCGGAGCGCCGGTAAAATGGCGTGTTCCGGTTGGTTGGGGATACGGAGGACCTGCGGTGGTGGGCGACAGCGTGTTTCTTGGCGATTATCAACGGAGTAAGGGTTCTTTGATGAACAGTCCGAACAAAGCGGTGACCTGGGAAGGCAAGGAGCGTCTGCTCTGTCTCGATGCTCAAACGGGGAAGCAGAAGTGGGCTTACGAAGTGGACAGGGAGTATGAGTTGTCCTACCCCGGCGGGCCACGCGCGACCCCGACGGTTGTCGATGGCTTGGTTTATTTTTTAGGAGCGATGGGGCACTTGGCCTGTGTTGATGCGAAGAGTGGAAAACTGATTTGGGAGAAGGATTTTCAGAGAGATTTTGGAGCGCCCCTTCCGATCTGGGGGTTTTCGGCGCATCCTTTGGTTGCGAACGGCACCGTGTATTGTGTTGCTGGAGGTGATGGCAGTGTTGCGGTTGCTCTGGATGCCAAGACAGGTGAGGTGAAGTGGAAAGCGCTCGATGCACAGAGTCAGGGCTATTGTCCCCCCTCGCTTGTGGAAGCTGGTGGCGTGGAGCAGTTGATTATTTGGCACGCCGAGGCTCTTAATGGGCTCAATCCTACTACGGGAGAATTATACTGGAGTCTTCCCCTGAAGCCAATTTACGGCATGTCGGTGATGACTCCACGGATGGTGGGTAACAAGATGTTCGCTTCGGGAATTGGCCGGGTAGGAGCGATGGTGAAGCTGGATGAAAAGAAACCGACGGCGAGCTTTCTCTGGAAGGGGAAACCCAAAACCGCGATGTATTGCTGTAACAGTACTCCCTTGATTGTGGACGGAGTGATTTATGGTTCGGACATTCGGAGCAGTAGTGTGATTGCTGCTTCGATGGAGGACGGAAAGAGATTTTGGCAAAGTCAGGAGCCCTCAATGGCTGAAGACCATCGCAAGGGTGGGGGGAGTCATGGAACGGCATTTCTCACCTTTCACGAAGAGAACAAGCAGTTCTGGATTTTTGGAGAAATGGGTGATCTCATTTTGGCTGAAATGACCAAAGAAGGATATAAGGAGTTGGGACGTCAGCATTTGTTGAAGCCGACCAATGAAGCCTTTGGTCGTCCGGTGGTTTGGAGTGGTCCGGCTTTTGCTGGAAAGAGCGTCTACGTTCGCAATGACGAGGAACTCGTGAAGGTGGACTTGACCAAGTAGCGCCTAGGCGAAGTCGAAGTTTGAGAGGTCCTGGACGTCGACGAGGCCAACGACTTTTTGTTCGCCGTCGGTCACAATAACGTCATCAATGCGGTTGTCGCGAATGATTTTGACGACGTTAACCGCGAGTTCGTCGTATTGGATGGAGACGGGGTCTTTAGACATGCGGTTCTGGACGAGGTCGTCGCCAATCTCGCGATTCTCCTGGTAACCGCGGACGAAGTCTCCGTGGGTGAAAATTCCGAGAAGTTTTTTGTTTTGGTCGGCGACTGCAGCTGCTCCCGAGCGAGACTTGAGCATGGCGAGGACAGTTTCTTGCACGGTGGTTTCCGGAAGGACGACGGCCAGGTCGGCGTCGCACCGCATGATATCGGAGACTTTGGTGAGGAGATACTTTCCGAGATTACCACCGGGGTGAAGTTCGGCGAAGTCTTCGGACTTGAAGCCACGTTTCTCCAGAAGGACCATTGCGAGGGCATCACCGAGGGCGAGCATGTTGGTGGAGCTGGAGGTGGGAGCAAGGCCGAGGGGGCAGGCTTCTTGTTCGACCTCGGTGCTGAGCACGATGTCGCTGTGCTTGGCGAGGGTGGAGTCGATGTTTCCTGTGATCGCAATAATGGTGCCGGCCCGCTTTTTGACGTGGGGGAGAAGAGAGGTCATCTCCGGAGTCTCGCCGCTGTAGCTCAGCGCGATGATGAGGTCGTTGGTGGAAAGGATACCCAAATCTCCATGAAGGGCATTCTGGCAACTGAGACTCACGGCGGTGGCACCGGTGCTGTTGAGAGTGGCGACGAGTTTTTTACCGATGCTTTCGGACTTACCCACGCCAATTACGACGATTTTATTCTGACGGTCGAGGGTGTCGTGTAGCGCGGTGATCGCTTCGGCGAAGTGTTCATCAATACGATCGGCTAGGAGTTCTAGCTGTGAGATCTCAATTTGGAGGACCGCTTTCGCTTTCCCAATAAGGTCGGATGTCTCGGTAGTGCCCACGGCGACAGCGTGCATGAGGGAAATAGCAAGGTCAATCACGCGGAGAAGTAAGTCTGGAGGTCTGCTTGCGCTCGCGCTACCCTCTTGCTTCTCAAATGAAGCGCTACCTGCCCTATCTTAAGCTTTTAATACCTGTGAAATGGCATCTTGCTGGCGGGATTATTGCCGGTTTGATTTTCGCTGCGGCGACGGGAGCGGGGGTTCCTTTGGCGACGGAAACGATTTTCCCGTTAATTTTTCCAGACGATACCGCTGGCGCGGACAAGGAAACGACCAATTGGTTGACCGAAAATCTAAAGTCGATTTTAGGGGATGTCAGTCGACAAACGCTGGTGTTTATTGCCTGCCTCTGGCTGCCGGGGATGTTTCTTGTTCGCGCAGTAAGTGGGTTCATTAATTCCTACCTGATCAGTTACTGTGGATTCAGAGTGTTGGAAAAAGTCCGGAATGATGTGTTCACTAAGCTGCAATCCCTTCCAATTTCATTTTTTAGTCAGCACCAATCTGGAGATTTACTCGCTCGGCTGACTGGAGATGCCGAGCTTTTGCGTAGCACTATTACGCGTATCGCGAAGGACATCATTAAGCAGCCGTTTACCTTGATTTCTGCGATGGGATTTCTCGTCTATCAAGCGGTGGAGTATGAGGGAACCTTCTTTGTAATTGCGTGATGCCTCTTCGGATGATTGCGAGAAAGATGGGAAAAAAGGCTCGATCGCTTCAGGAAAACGCGGGGGATTTGAGTGGTCAGATTGCGGAAACTCTCCAAGCGCCAATGGAGATCCGAGCCTACAATCTCCAGGAGAGAGTCATCGAGAGATTCCAGGATCGAGTGAGAGAGATCATTCGATTTTCCATGAAGGTAGTGAAGTATCGCCAGTTGGTAGGGCCCTC
>ERZ1048068.2826-NODE-2826-length-11855-cov-4.505254_pt1 | contig 11855 bp, 15 predicted proteins | sample MGYA00383098_ERZ1048068 | MGnify/ENA primary metagenome ERZ1048068 (study PRJEB29581, sample SAMEA5548368) | metagenome | biome: marine; feature: coastal; material: water | depth 1 m | study: Short-term variability in the microbial, nano- and picoplankton... | reverse complement strand
TAACTTGGACAAACTAGGTGTTATCCTGCGTATTCCAGAGTATGCAGAAAATGCTAACATTAGTATTAACACACAAGAGCGCAATGGTGAAGATGTACCAGTTGGCATTGCATTTGAAAATGCTGGCGGCGACTTTAAAAACGATTATCGCTTTATGGCAAGTGAGATCATTAATGAAAAACTTAAAACTGTTAAGATGCGTGATGTAAATTGGGGCATTGAGTTCCAGCCTACAGTAGCAAGCATCCAGCGTTTTAAGTTTATGATCAGTGCTAACAGTGAAGAAACTACATTCATTGCTAAGACAGAAGGCACAGACCTTAAGTTTTACTTTGGTGACCACAGTACACATGCTGGTAACTTTGTGTTTCAACATGATGTTGAAGGCACTGCAACACGCGGATGGGCATGGCCCGTTGAGCAAGTCAGTAAGATTCTAAGTCTTGGTGGTGATACAACATTCAAGTTTAGTGACGATGGTGTTGCTGAGATTGTTGTTGACAGCGGACTTGCAGAGTATCGTTACTTGTTGCCAGCACAGAGCAAGTAATGACTCTTCCTACTAACCTAACTGAACTGCAAAACGACTATGCAGTATTCCTGCCAGCACTTAGTACATTCTATGCACTGTTTGTAGGCAGGCAGCGCAGAGGATTACAGCCTTATGATGAAAATGTCAAAGGCAGTGGTGTTCCATATATTCCGCATGACAGAATCCCAACACATTTACCTCATGGTGTTGAGAGCATGAACTGGCTTGATCCCAAGGGGTTGTGGCAGTACAAGTGGAGTTTGCACAGTGCTGGACACGCTAGTTTGGATCTTACCAAAGACCTTTACAGAGAAGATATGTTCCGTGATCGCAACAGAGAGTCAAGTTGGCTACTAGGCGATAGTGGAGGCTTTCAGATTGGTAAAGGTAAATGGGAAGGCGACTGGCGTGCAGGCAGTGGTTGCGAAAAAGCACAAAAGAAGCGTGACGGTGTACTGCGTTGGATGGACAAGTTCATGGACTATGGAATGATCTTGGATATTCCAGCATGGGTAGATAGGTCACCAGAAGGCAGTGCAGCAAGTAAGATTAGTTCATATCAAGAAGCAGTTGACGGCACAAGATACAACAACGAATACTTTATGAAACACAGAGATGGCAGTTGCAAGTTCCTAAATGTGCTACAAGGTGAAAACTTTGCACAAGCAGATGACTGGTATGAGCAAATGAAAGACTTTTGTGATCCAACTAAGTATCCAGAAACACACTTTAATGGGTGGGCAATGGGCGGACAGAACATGTGTGACATTCACCTTGCACTCAAGCGTGTGGTTACACTAATGCGTGATGGTTTACTTGAAAAGGGCAAGCATGATGTTATGCACTTCCTTGGTACAAGCAAACTAGAATGGGCAATGGTACTTACTGCTATTCAGCGTGGTGTACGCAAATCACACAACGAAAACTTTACTATTACATTTGACTGCGCTAGTCCTTTCCTTGCTACAAGTAATGGCACACAGTACACAGGCTACAGACTAGAACATGAAGGTAAGTGGAGTTACATGATGGAAAGTGCGCCTGACGATAAAGCACTGCACATGGACACTACTCCTTACGATCAATATTGTGCACCACTGTACGACAACTGGATGCCAAGTCCAATGAGTCAAGGACTAAAACTAAATGATGTTACAGTATATGGTCCTAACGATGTAAACCGCATGGGACAGAGCAATGCTACAAGTTGGGATAGTTTTACCTACGCACTGCTTATGAATCATAATGTGTATACACACTTGCGCAGTGTACAAGAAGCAAATCGTGTGTTTGACGAAGGCAGATATCCTTACATGCTAGTAGAGGATACATTTGACAAAACAGAAGTTAAAGATGTTATTGCTAGAATCTTTGAACTAGACAGTTATGATGCACAAATGAAAATGATCGATGACCATACACGACTATGGATGAAGGTTGTTGGTACACGCGGTCATGTTGGCAAAAAAACAGTCAACAGTAGCGCACAGTACTTTAGTTTGTTTGAGGAAGTATAATGCGAGCTCTTATAGTAGGTATGGGTATAGGTGAACTTTACAAAAGTATCTACGAACGTAAACTATGGGATGTGACAACAGTAGATCAGCATAAGCCTGCAGACTATTGGGACATTGAAGAAGTTGAAGGCGAGTTTGATGTAGCACACATTTGCACACCAAACTGGACACATGGCAGTATTGCAAGAACTATTGCTAGTCGTTGTAAGATTGTATTCGTAGAAAAGCCAGGTTTGCGCACAGCAGAACATTGGGAAGCACTTGTGCATACATTTCCTAACACACGTTTTTGTATGGTCAAGAACAATCAGTTTAGACATAATGTAGCAGAACTTTATATAACTGCTCGTAAGAGTGATGAGATTGTTCTCAACTGGCACAATCGCAATCGAGTACCTAATCCAGGCAGTTGGTTTACTGACAAGAGTCGTGCATGGGGCGGCGTAAGCAGAGACTTGTTGCCACACTTGCTGAGTTGGGTGCAGGTATTTGATCCCGAATGGATTAGTTTAGGACTATACAGTGCTAGTAAACATCAGCACTATACACTGGATACTGTGGGATCAACCGATTATGGCGTAGTAGATCCAGGCGGTGTATATGATGTAGATGACACTGCAGAACTAATGCTGAACAACGAATGGCATATGTATACTTGTACTACAAGTTGGAAAAATCCTGTAGACGATAAGATTAACATTGAGTTTTATAAACAAGGTGACCTAGTCCACACAGAGCCACTTGGACTATGCCCAGAAGATGCATATGAGAAAATGGTTGACACAGCCATAGATAATCTATATAATGATAGATATTGGAGCGAGCAGTTTGCTCGTGATACTTGGATTCACAAACAACTAGAGTTATTCTAATGGTTAAGATATTATACACATCAGGCAATGGTGTGTTTCAAGAAGCAAAATATTCTCCCGGTGAATTAGATGCACAAGACATTCATGTTCGTGCAGTAATGACAGGAGTATGTCGCAGTGACATCGCAATGATGAACGGCGACTTTGGTCCACTACCAATATATATGCAAGGACACGAAGGACTTGCACAAGTGATTGCGGTGGGCAGTGGTGTTTCAGGGGTACAGCCCGGCGAGTATGTAGCAACCCGAGGCGAGCCAGCATATGCTGATGAGTACCATGTAAAACCTGGACAATGGGTTGTAGTTCCAGAGGCAGATCCAAAGTGGATTTTAGAGCCAGTGGCATGCGGGGTCAACTGTGTGCTACAAGCAAGGCATGCTATCACACTGCAAACTATGATCACACCGCTGCCCAGGGCAGTAATAATTGGAAGTGGATTCCTAGCAAAAATAGTGCTACAAACATTCCGTATACTACATCCAGAAATTAGTGTAGATGTTATTGGCAGCTCAAATCAAGAATGGTTTGGCGATAATGGTGCGCCTCTGCTAACTGACTTTGATGGTACATATGATATTGTTGTAGATCTTAAAGAAGATGATCGTGTGTTTAACACAGACTGTATCAATGAAAATGCACTTGTTATTATGGCAACCGAAAAGCCTGCGGGCATTGACACTACACTTGCTAACATGCTGTGGAAAGCAGTAACAATGATATTCCCAAGTCCAAGAGCACCTTCATTTTATGAAGCAATGTGCTTGAGCAAAACTTGGATTGAAAGCGGCTCTCTAACGGTTGACAACTTCTGGGATAGAGCTTATAGTAGAGATAATGAATGGCAAGATGCATTTAATGACGCAAACAATCGTAGTGGAAACTATGGCAGAGGTTATATTCGATGGGACTAGATACTAACAAGCGACAAGAAGTTATTTACTTTACAGGCACAGAAGTAGAAAACACAGCAATGAAAGGTGAACGTACACTTTTTGTTGTTGGTATACAACCTGTAGAAGAAATTGTAAGTAGACTAAAAGCGCATAATATTAAACATGCATACTTTGGTACTAGTCAAAGTTTTGCACCCGAATCAATCGACGACTGGAATAACTGGACTACTATGCTTGTAGGTATACTAGATCTAGGTTATGTGGCTACATTAGATTATGATGTATTCTATGTTAAAGAAGTATTAGAATGCGGCTTTGATGAATACGATAACTTTATTAACATGATTTCAGTTAAACTACCATATATTAAACAGTTCAACTACAATGCTACATTGAAGTTAGATGATAACACTTGGGGAGATACTAACTCAGGTGTTTGGTGTCACAGCATACACAGTTTAATGGATCGCCGTGTGTATACTGATTGGCGTGATTATGTTGGCGATGAGGTAATAGACTAATGGCTACTCTTAAAGAAAAAGAAAACTTAATCGAGGCTTTTAAAGGTCCTCACTTCTATCGTGTTCGTCTTTGGGGATATGGTGCAGAAACTAGTTACATAAACATTAGCAAAGAAGCATATGACTTCTGGAAAGCACATGGCGAAGAACATGGCGATAGTGATGTTGTAAATTATATTATCAATGCTGAAGATGTTGAGGCAGATGATATTGCACAGCAAGAAGATTATGATGAATTAGATCCTGCAACTATTCCTCGTGAAGCATTGTTTATGCATGACGAAGATGGTATTGGTAGTACCTACTACGAGCCAGTGGATCAATTTGACGCAACATATGCTATTGCACAGGATGCTGCATATCTCACTGTAGAAAAAGTCAGCAGTGAAGAATACAATGCAGAAACTCTAGAAGATACTATTGAAAATGAAGATCTAAATGAGTTTATAAGTCGTGTGGGTGATGAAAGCGATTGGGAACATGAAGCATATGTTGAAGGTCACGAATATGGTGGTACTTTTCCTCCAAAAGGACAACATATTTGTCAGTTTCAAAGCCACGAAAAAGGAACATTCTTTGAAACTGTAGTAGAAACTGCTTTACCTTTTGATCAGAATCTGTTAAAATTTGCTACAGAGGAAGCACCTGACGGCGAGGATCTGGTATACGCTGTAGAATATGATGGTGTTGAACTAGACAATAATGGTGGCGATACCAACGGCAAAGGCTACTATGCACACTTTTGGAAACAGGAATATTAAAAATGGCACAAATAGATAACATGATGTTGGATGCAATGCGTGAAGATGCAATGCGTCAACAACTACATAAAAGCACAAAGATGATTTGGGTTACCTTTCAAAAAGAAGGTATTCACAAGTATCCTGCAGCACTGGACGACCCTAAACTAGCAACAGGCGACTGGGATGATGTATCCTTTTTAGGATATCCGCATCGTCACATGTTTCACTTTAAAGTAAGTATTGAAGTATTTCATGATGATCGTGAGATTGAATTTATTCAGTTTAGTCGTTGGCTACAACGGCTGTTCAGTGAAAACGTTATGACACTAGACTACAAATCATGTGAAATGATTGCAGACGAAATGTTTTTAGAGATCCGTAAGCGTTACGGGTCAAACAGAGAAGTTCACATTGAAGTGAGCGAAGATGGTGAGAACGGTTGTGTTGTCACCTTTCCAAAAGCCTAAGGGAGAACTATCGTGGCTGGAAAACCAATGACTAATGAAATTACTAAAGTATTTAATGACCTAGATGACTACTTGCGTTTCTGCAAGGAGTTTGGTTGGGCATATAATGAAGCAGATTTGTATCGTGCAGATGCACCTGGTTATGCAGAATATACTCGCTTTAAAAGCGGAACTCGCATTCCTAAAAACTGGATGCGTGATGCAAAGTTTCGTTTAAGCCAATACCAAGATAATCGCAACAGCGGCGGCAAGTTCCAAAGCGGTCGGAGAAACTAAATGACAGTGTATATTGTGGACATCGAAGCAGTTGATACTCGCTACACCAAGCAGTGGAAGGAACATCTTCCAGAACAACTACAACTAGCATTAGTAAATGATACTGCAGTGCTTAGTGAAGTAGAAGTTATTAGCGGCGGTGATGTTCCACAGTCTACAACACCTGGGGCATTTCTCAACTTTGGTGGCACTAACGTTTATAAGTCTAAACAACTAGAACAAATAGGTAAATATTTTTGTGATGGACTTATTAAAGATGGTGATTATTTTCTCTACACCGATGCCTGGAATCCTACAGTTATTCAACTACGCTATATGGCAGAATTACTGGGTGTTGATATTCGCATTGGTGGTCTCTGGCATGCAGGTAGTTATGATCCGCAAGACTTTTTAGGAAGACTTATCGGAGATAAACCTTGGGTGCGTAATGCAGAACGTAGTATGTATCACTGTTATGACGATAACTTCTTTGCAAGTGATTTCCACATTGACTTGTTTGAAGAATCATTCTGTGAAATTACAGTAGAACATGAGCCAATAAGAGTAGGCTGGCCCATGGAGTATTTGCGTAACAGTTTAGATAGTTACAAAGGTATAGAGAAGAGAAACTTAATACTTTTCCCGCATCGTGTAGCACCAGAAAAACAAGTAGACATCTTCCGTGATCTAGCAGAGACTATGCCAGAATATGAGTTTGTGATTTGTCAAGAACAAGAACTTACAAAAGATGAATATCATAACTTGTTAGGTGAAGCTAAGATTGTGTTTAGTGCTAACCTACAAGAAACACTTGGCATTAGTTGGTATGAAGGCGCATTAGTTGATGCTATTCCTATGGTTCCTGACAGACTTAGTTATAGTGAAATGGCAGAATGGGAATTTGCATATCCTAGTGAATGGACAGAAAGTTATGATAAATACCTGGAGCACAAAGACAAAATTGTTGCTAAAATCCACAATCACATCGTGAACTACACAACGCTTCTCCCAGCAATTGAAACACAAGTTAAAAAGCTAGAAACTAAATTCTTCAGTGGACAAGCACTGTATACACATATTAGAGAAAGTATCTAATGAACATAGCATTTATAGGCACTGGCAAACTAGGCTTGCCTTGTGCCGAAGAAATAGCAAAAGCAGGGCATAGTATTACAGGCTATGATGTTGCTAAAGTAAAAAGTGACCTAGTAGATATTAAAGACACCATTGCAGAAGCAGTTAAGTTTGCAAAGATTGTTTTTGTTGCTGTTCCTACTCCGCACGATCCAAGTTATGACGGTCGTGCTCCTACTGCACACTTAGAACCTAAAGACTTTAGTTACGACATTGTAAAAGATGTATTGCGTGAATGTGACAGAGTGATGAATCCGGCGCAGATGATTGTGCTTATTAGCACAGTGCTACCAGGCACAGTCCGCAGAGAACTACAACCTCTTGTTACGCATACACGTTTTGTATACAATCCATATCTTATTGCTATGGGCAGTGTTGCGTGGGACTTTAGAAATCCTGAAATGGTTATGATCGGCACTGAAGATGGTGACGAGTCAGGTGACGCAAAAGAACTTGTAAACTTTTATAAAACTGTTATCGAGAATGATCCTAGGTATGTAGTTGGTACCTGGGATGAGTGCGAATGTATCAAAGTGTTTTATAACACGTTTATCAGTACAAAGATTGGACTGGCAAATATGATACAAGATGTCGCAATGAAGCAGGGCAATATCAATGTTGATGTGGTTACCACGGCACTGGCAGAGTCAACTAAACGGATCATGGGCCCGCAGTATATGACTGCTGGGATGGGTGATGGCGGTGCTTGCCATCCGCGTGACAATATTGCCCTGCGCTTCATGGCACAGGAACTTGGACTAGGTTACGACATTTTCGATGCTATTATGAATGCTCGCGAAATACAAGCACGGAACCTAGCAGAGTTTTTAGTAGCACAAGCAAAGGAATATGATCTGCCTATACTTATTCACGGGGTAGCATACAAGCCAGATGTGCCTTATAAAGATGGTAGTTACAGTTTGCTAGTAGCACATTACTGTGAGGAATTGGGGTATTATCCTATTCTAGTAGATCCCTGTACACATCCACAACGTGGTCCTTTTAAAGCAGTGGCACTACTTGCACACAACGCAAATATCACATACAAATACATAAGTGAACAAACTCAAGACTTATACTGCTTACTAATGGAAGGCAGTATTGTAGTTGATCCATGGAGGCAATACCATGATGACAGATATAAAGTCATCCATTACGGAAACACACGACCGCTGGCATAAAGGACACTTAGAACCTTTTTGGAGTAGAAAAAGTTTTAGTCAACTTGACTACACACACGAAAGTTTTAACAACCCACAAGATGTAATAAAATGGAAACGTCAAGGTTATGTTCATCCAGACAGTCACTATACTGGATTTTTATGTGATATGCGTAAGACACAACCTGCCTGGAATAAAGATATTATCGAATGGTTTGAACAAACATACAATGTAAAAGATGTTGGTAGTAGTTATTATCGCATGGGCACAGGTGTTATCCTTCCGGTCCATAAAGACACATACAAAAAGTATAGAGAAATCTTTAATGTACGACTCATGGATTGTGTTCGTGTTGTTATATTTTTAGAAGATTGGAAATCAGGACATATCAGCGAAGTAAATGGAGTGCCAATTACTAACTGGCATGCGGGCGACTACATCTTTTGGGAAAGTGATACTCCGCATCTAGCTGCAAACGTTGGTGTAGATAAACGTTTTACACTACAACTTACGGGAAATATTAATGCGTCTTAGTTACGGAACACTAACAAATTTTGAAAAAGATATAAGCAAGTATACAGGTGCACCATATGTTGTGCTAACAGATAGTTGCACACACGCACTAGAAATATGTTTTAGGTACAAAAAACCAGGTCCTGTTGTCTGTCCGGCAAACACTTATCTTAGTGTACCTATGATGTTACACAAACTAAACATTCCTTTTTACTATGATCACGAACTATGGGAATACGAGTATCGTTTTCCACCAAGCAATATCTGGGATAGTGCAAGAGCATTTGAGCAGGGTATGTATCGTGCAGGGCAACTACAATGTTTAAGTTTTGGTCCTAGCAAGCGTTTAGAAATAGGACACGGCGGCGCTATTTTAACAAATAAAAAGCACGAATACCAAGCAATGAAACGTATGGCGTATGATGGTAGAGATTTAAGTATTAGCCCATGGCAAGATCAACAAGACTTTGTTGTTGGTTACCATTATAATATGCGATTAGAAGATGCACTACGAGGCACACAAATGTTACAAGACCAAGAACTTAAAGATAAGCAATCTCAACTTGTAAATTATCCTGATTGTAGTAAATTAAATATTGACCATTTGCCTAAATAATCATATAATATTATACAGTGACACACCACTATAACTCGGAGAATACAATGACAATTTCACAACAAATTACAGCAAGAATACGCAATGCTGGCGGACGCTATTGGGCAGGAGATAACATTTCAAGTTATCTGCACGAAGGCGATAAAAAAGCACTTGTCGAAGAACTTACTACTAAGTTTGAAGATGTATTAGATAGTCTTATTATTGATCGTGCAAATGATCCTAACAGCAACGATACAGGTAGACGCCTAGCAAAGATGTACATCAATGAATTGATGAGTGGGAGATACGATCCTATGCCTAATGCAACAGCGTTTCCTAATCATGTTGAAGAAGGATATAAAGGTATGTTGGTTGTGCGTAGCGAACTTAAAAGTGTTTGTTCGCATCATCACCAGCCTGTAACAGGCGTAGCATACATTGGTATCATTGCTGCAGAAAAACTTATTGGATTGAGCAAGTACACACGCATTGCACAATGGTGTGCTAGACGCGGTACACTACAAGAAGAACTTTGCAACGACATTGCCCGTGAGATTATGAGTGCAACTGGAAGTAAAGATGTTGCTGTTTATATTCAAGCAACACATGGTTGTTGTGAGAATCGCGGCATTATGGCACATAGTAGTCTCACACAAACAACTGTTCTCGAAGGTGCGTTTAATACTGATCCAGGTACAAAGCAAGAGTTCTTTGATAACATTAAACTGCAACAAGAGTTTGCTCCACGCTAATGAAGATTAGTTCGCACAATGAATGGTCACCACTTAAGAGTGTGGTAGTAGGAATGGCAGCAGGTGCTAACAAGCCTGACGGTTGCCATTTTGAACATCCAGGTGCATATCGTAGCGAAGTAACTGCACAAGCAGACATGGATTTGGATCGCTTTGCTAGAACACTTGAGCAAGAAGGCGTAAAAGTCTATAGACCAAAGTATCACAACTTTGCGCCAACAGGCGGTATGTACAACTACTGCCCTAGAGATAGATTGCTAGTTATTGGCAATACCGTTGTTGACTGCAACATGCAATACGATTGCAGACAGCAAGAAAGCACATATATAGATTTTGTTCTTAAGAGTGCAAAACGTGTTGTTGCTGTACCGCGTAACAGATGGGTAAAGTTCGATGCTGCTAACGTTTGTAGATTAAATAAAACGCTGCTGTATTTGGAAAGTGTTAGCGGCACACGAGCAGGTGCGAATTGGTTACAAGAACAGTTTCCAAACCACACTGTTGAAGTTACTAAAACATATGGCGGCGTACACATCGACAGTACATTTAGTCCTGTTGCAGATGGACTTGTTGTAGTAAACAAGGATCGTGTTACAAAGAAAACACTTCCTCGTTGTTTTAAAGACTGGGAAGTAATTTGGTTAGGCGATGAAGATCTGACACGCAAAAGTTTTTCTGGCGAGGCGTTCGCAAGTAACTATATACTATTGAACTTCTTTATGATCCGTCCAGACCTAGCAGTTATTGATGACTGTCCTAAACTAGAACAAGCACTAAAAGCAAATGGTGTATTAAGTTACACTGTACCACTAACGCATTCGAGAACACTGGGCGGTGGTCATCACTGCACTACATTAGATTTACATAGGAGATAGCAATGACTGATAGAGAAGGTCCACTATTAGAAGCATTTAACAAATTACCCGACGGGGTAATTAGACAAGAACTAACATCATACTTCATGCGTGATGGACAACTTGTAAAACAAACAGTCGAGAGAACGTATAGTAGCGACGGCGATTATAACGATAGCACACTTGTTGTGCCCTTGACAAAATCATAAAGGAAACTTAAAATGTTCAAAGACATTGATAAAATAATGATGATGAAACTTGCACTATTGCATGTAGTTGTCATTACAATTTCAAATGCTTTGGTATCTATACCAGTAGAAATCGCAGGCATCAAACTGACATGGGCGGCGTTTACGTTCCCGTTGGTTATTCTAGCAACTGACTTAACAGTTAGAATGTTAGGTAAAGGTATTGCTAGAGCAACTATTGCCGCCGCATATCCATTTGCAATCATAGGTTCGATTGCAGTAGTACTAGCAGAAGGTGCACCTGAAAGTGTTGCTCTGCGTATTGGATTTGCAAGTGCGACAGCATACGCTGTAGGTACAATATTAGATGTATATGTATTTCAATACATCAGAGAAAAATACTCTTCGGCGTGGTGGGCAGCTCCAGCATTGAGTACTATCTTCGCAAACGTGATTGATAGTTACACATTCTTTGCAGTTGCATTTAACAACAGTGCAGATGAGTATATGGCTGCTAACTGGATGGAAATTGCAGGTTCACAAACAGTCTTAAAGATTGGCGTTGGACTAGTTATCTTCTTGCCAGCATACGGCATTCTACTGCGTTACCTAAACGGTGCTTTGGTAGATGCTCCGGCTAAAACAACTTCTAAGAAAAAGAAGTAATAAAAAAAGGCAGAGTCGATCCTGCCTGGGCATAGCCCTAACACCCTCGAAAGGATGTAATCAAATGAATATTATTAAAACACTTGCAGTTTCACTAGCTGTCGTACTTGGTATGACGTTTAGTGCAGTTGCAGGAGACAAAGTAAAAGTTGGATTTATTTACGTAGGCCCAACTGGAGATCACGG
>ERZ1048068.2825-NODE-2825-length-11857-cov-5.386460_pt1 | contig 11857 bp, 7 predicted proteins | sample MGYA00383098_ERZ1048068 | MGnify/ENA primary metagenome ERZ1048068 (study PRJEB29581, sample SAMEA5548368) | metagenome | biome: marine; feature: coastal; material: water | depth 1 m | study: Short-term variability in the microbial, nano- and picoplankton... | reverse complement strand
ACGACCATGACCACGAGGAAGAGCACAGCCATTCTCACGATCATGATATGACACCATCCGGCGTCCTCTTCTGTGTTCTCGTTCTACTCGTTCCCGTGCTGGCTGGAACGGCCATGTCAAAGGATCGCTTCAGCACGGAATACCTCATGAAGTGGGGCAAAATCGAGCGCCAGATGATGCAGATGCGCATCGCTCGCGCCAAGCCGAAGCAGCAAAATGACACGCTCGGATCAGTCGACCCAAGCGCAAACCCCTACACCAGCGACGCTGTCGCTGGTGACACTCCCGGAGCAGCTGATACCCCACCCGATCCTGACAATCCAAATGCGAAAACTCCGGGCAACGAAGGGGCCGACAATTCCTGGGAAACCTTCACCCTCGAAGACCTCAAGCAAATGGTCCCCCAGAGCGATGCGGGTGACTTCCTTCTCGACGTTCCTCAAATCTTCTACACCGCAGGTGACAAAGAACTCATGGCTGTGATGGAAGACATCCCCGTCGAGACTACGGCTCAACTGATGGAGGAAACGCTCAACAATCCAGACAACACGCGTCTCAAAGCTTTCCGCCTCTTTATCGAATGCTGCGCCGCAGACGCTCGCCCTCTCTCAATCCCAATCGCCTTCGGAAAAGCTCCACCCGAATACACCGAGATGGGATGGTATAAAATCTTCGGCAAACTTCACTACTCCAACGAAGACGGCGAGATCCTGCCAATTCTGAAAGTGGATAAAGTGGTGGAAACAATCGAGCCGACCGATGGTCTGATTTTCTAGGCGTGGAATACTCCACAGGGATGTAACCCGACGGATTGAAAGACGTGGCCTTCCGGCGCGCTCGTTCACGCCGGAAGGCGAGAGCCTCGAACTTCGCCATGCCGAAGGCCCAGCGGCGGAAATTCTTCGATCTCGATTCAGTGGACAAGATCTCTTTCGATTCGGATTTCGGGTTTCCTACCCGAACCTTTGCGTATCGAGGCATATTACGTAGACTGGAGATATACACCAGTGTCGGCGACGATGATTTCAATGATCCGTTCGTCTTTGTGAGGAACGGGTCCGATCCCTGCGGCACTCATCACAGATCGCTGCGCCAAGTCTAGCACGTAGGCACACTTTTCCACATCGGCCTTCGACACTCGTTTGGTGGCAGATCGCGCCATCACCTTTTTGAGTTCGTTCAGGAATGCCATTCAGTTGTGCGGTTGAAGTGGCGGGGACAATTGCGGACAAGCGTGGATCAAGATGGACTTGTTCTCACTTTTGTCCTCATTAGGCGTCTCTTTCCTTTGTAACTAATTGATCACAAGAAAAGTGGAGGTGAGGGGAGTCGAACCCCTGTCCTAACAGCTGTCTAAACAGACCTCTACATGCATATTCGATTTTTTGATTTCAGAGAAGGGGCTTCAATCGACAGAATCCCTTTTCCCCTATTGCCCTGTAACCTTTCACCACTCTGACCGGACACCCGTCAGGGGGCTGAGCCGACTATTTTAGCGGGAGAAGCTCAGCCGGCGTCGGCTTCTTCCCGGGCAGCTTAATTAAGCAGCCAGCGCAAGTTCAGGTTCGTTATTTGCATTTGGTTTTTGATCGGCTTTTTACGAGGCCAACCGATCAACCTCGACACGCAGTCTGCTCTTCAAACCATCAGTCGAAACCAGTACACCCCCGGTTAAAAGAACGTCTCAATATACGGGCATCCTGACGATCCGCAAGGTGGGGACTGGTGCAAAAAGGTAGGAAGAATCAAGTGATGCAAATGCTCATTATCTCACTGAGACTCCCGTCCTTATTCCCTCCCGCCCTGAAGGGTATGAATGTTGCGATTACAAATTCGTGCGCTGATTGCATTACCTGTTCAGCAATTGAAACCTGCTATCGACAATCCCGGGCAGGTTCGGCATACAAAAATGTTGAGAAAGCCTTCCCTAACTTAAGGGGAAAATGATCTCACTTTGTTTGGTGGGAAAATTGCTCCCCTCGAAAAAAGCCCCACCCCGATATGCGTCGGGATGAGGCTGAAATAAGATTTTCAAATTCGTGGATAGCCGGGCCGGTCAGCTGTCGAGGTCAAAGCGATCAAGGTTCATCACTTTGGTCCAGGCTGCGACGAAGTCTTCGACGAATTTCTTCTCTCCGTCGGAACTGCCGTAAACTTCTGCGATGGCACGGAGTTGGGAGTTCGAGCCGAAGACAAGATCGACCGATGTGGCGGTCCATTTCAAATCCCCGCTATCGCGGTCGCGTCCTTCGTAAAAGTGATCGCACACGGGAGACACTTTCCACTCCGTATTCATGTCGAGCAGATTTACAAAAAAGTTATTGTTTAGGACGCCACGCTCGTCGGTCAAAACGCCGAGATCGGGATGGCCTACGTTCGTGTCAAGCACACGCATTCCGCCGATGAGAACGGTCATTTCGGGAGCTGTCAAACTAAGTAGTTGTGCCCGATTTACCAGATTCTCCGGTGCAGGGCGGTCGAGTTCCTTTCCGAGATAGTTTCGGAAGCCGTCGCTCTTGAGTTCGAGATATCCGGCACTTTCTACATCGGTCAATTCCTGGGTGGCATCTGCCCGACCGGGAGTGAAAGGAACTGTCACATCAACTCCGCCTTTTTCCGCGGCAGCTTCTACACCAGCACATCCACCGAGGACAATGAGATCAGCGAGAGAAACTTTTTTTCCACCGGTCTGGCCTTCGTTGAATTCAGACTGGATTTTTTCGAGCGCACCAATGGCTTTCGCAAGATCTGCGGGGGCGTTAACTTCCCAGTCTTTCTGGGGGGCGAGACGAATACGAGCTCCGTTTGCTCCGCCTCGAAGATCACTGCCCCGGAAAGTCGATGCAGATGCCCAGGCGGTCGAAACCAGTTGGGAGCTTGTCAGTTCGGAATCGAGCAGCTTCTTTTTCAAATCAGCAATGTCCTTGTCATCGATGGGGTCGTGATCAACAGCTGGGATCGGATCCTGCCAAAGCTCAGGTTCTTTGGGTGCCTCACTGCCAATGTAGCGGGATGCAGGCCCCATGTCCCGGTGCGTCAGTTTGAACCAGGCTTTAGCAAATGCCTTCGCGAACTGATCGGGATTTTCCAGAAAACGCTTGGTGATTTTTCCGTATTCAGGGTCCATCCGCAGAGCGAGGTCTGAAGTGTACATGATAGGCTGGTGAGTTTTCCCTTCTACGTGGGCATCGGGGACAGTTCCGGCCGCGGCTCCGTCTTTGGGGGCCCACACGGTTGCTCCTGCAGGGGTCTTTTTCTGCTCCCATTCGTGTGCATAAAGGTTGGTGAGATACATGTGGCTCCACTGCGTTGGAGCAGCGGTCCATGCGCCTTCGAGGCCACTGGTCAGGGTATCTTCAGCGTTCCCTTTTCCTTTCGAATTGATCCAGCCAAATCCCTGTGCTTCGAGGGGGGCTCCCTCAGGCTCGGGTCCTAGATTATCCGGAGTGACAGCTCCGTGGCCTTTTCCGAAAGTGTGCCCTCCGGCGATGAGTGCGACGGTTTCTTCATCGTTCATTGCCATCCGGGAAAATGTTTCACGAATGTCTTTTGCAGAGGCGAGCGGGTCAAGATTTCCGTTCGGTCCTTGTGGATTCACATAAATCAATCCCATCTGAACGGCTCCAAGTGGATTCTCCAACTCCCGATCTCCCGAGTATCGCTTGTCTCCGAGCCATTCTGTCTCAGGGCCCCAGTATACATCTTCCTGCGGCTCCCAAACATCTTCACGACCGCCAGCAAATCCCATCGTCTCGAATCCCATCGACTCCAGCGCCACATTCCCGGTGAGAATCATGAGGTCGGCCCATGAAATTTTCTGGCCGTATTTTTGCTTAATCGGCCAGAGGAGGCGGCGGGCCTTGTCGAGATTTCCATTGTCGGGCCAGCTATTAAGCGGTGCAAAACGCAGTGTTCCATCAGATGCACCACCACGACCATCGGTAACCCGGTAGGTGCCGGCACTGTGCCATGCCATCCGAATAAAGAATGGTCCATAATGACCGTAGTCAGCCGGCCACCAATCCTGCGAGTCCGTCATCAGAGCTTCGAGATCTTTCTTGAGAGCATCGTAGTCGAGCTTTGCAAATTCTTCGGCGTAATCAAACGTTTCGCTGATCGGATTCCCCTTCTTCGAATTTTGGTGAAGGATTCCGAGATTCAGCTGATTCGGCCACCAGTCTCCTACCGACATGGCCGAGGCAGCGGTATGCCGATACGGACCAGCAGGCTTGCCCATCACCGGGCAATTACTGATGTCTTTTCCGTCCGTATTGGATTTGGAATTGTTAGATTTCTCCTGGGCTGATACGAACGCAAAAGGCGTCAGGATCAACGCGGCCAGGAACGCCGCTGTTCGGGTATTTTTTTTCATATTCATAAATCAGTATTCGTGGTTTTGGTTCTCCCCAAGTTCGAACCCCAACGCACAATCCAGAAAGCTCGGTATGATTCCAATGCATAATTTGAATCCTTGCTATGCGAATAGCGCATGATTACATTCCTGCATGAGAAGTGATTTTGAATTCCAGCAACTCGAGCAATTTGTCACTGTTGCACGAACGAAAAACTTCACGCGAGCTGCAAAAGAACTAAATCTTTCCCAGTCTTCATTGAGCCGGGCAATCCTGAAACTCGAGGATCAGCTCGGTCAACCCCTCTTCGAGAGGAAGCCGCGCGAGGTCGTCCTAACCGATCTCGGGGAACTCCTGCTCGGACGTGCCAAGGAAATCCTGAAGCTTGTAGAAGATACTTTTTCCCTTCTATCAGAAGCCAAGCAGCACGGTCGAATTCGTCTTGGTGCAATCCCCACAATCGCTCCGTATTTTCTCCCCGGTCTGCTGAATGGTTTTGCGAAAAAGCATCCCAATATCACTGTGATTGTTCAGGAAGACACGACGGACAACCTCATCCGGCGCTGCAGCCACGGTGAGATCGACCTCGCCATTCTCGCCATACCGGTGATGACCAAAGATCTTGACGTACGAGCACTCTTTGTTGAGGAACTTTTACTGGTCGTTCCGCCAGATCACTCGCTTGCCTCAACGAAAGAGATCACTGTCGAAGCGATCGAAAAATATCCCTTCATCATGCTGAACGAAGCGCACTGTCTCTCCGATAACATCGAGTCCTATTGTCGCCAACAATCAGTCCAGCCTGTATCAATCGAGCGTATCAGCCAAATCGCTACGGTTCAGGAGTTGGTCGCTCTCGGGCACGGTATATCAATTGTCCCAGAAATGGCGCGTCGCCTCGATGACAGCGACCGGAGAACCTACCGTTCTTTCACGAGCGAAAAACCGATCCGGACTGTTGCGCTCGTTCTAAATCCACAACGTTATCAGAGCAAATGGGTCCAGCTTCTAGTCGATTATTTGCAGGCACAGGCTGGAAGCTGATTTTTGCAATCGTGAGCGACATCACACCTCATGATCGAAAAAGGTGGTCGCTCCATTTTCGAGAGAAGCTCCTCCTCGCTGTTCCGCTAGCCCCCCTATCCGCTCGCGATCGCGCAATCCAACTGGGAGAAAACCACGGGAAGAAATCATTCTCCTGACCGAAGGACACTGTCTCAGTGAGCAGACAATGAAAGCGTGCCGCCTCAAGCGCTTCGAAGACAAACTGGAATGCGGGCAAATCGAAACGCTTCTCGCCATGATCGGAGCCGGCATGGGCATCGGCATTGTCCCGGAAATGACAATGATATTACCTACCTGCGCGTCTGCGACCCGGAACCGGAACGAGTCGTCGCGATTCTTCGCCGAAAAGCAGAAACAATGACAACGGCCGCGGAGGCATTTCTGAACTACTCCCGCGACAAGATGATGTCAGTGCATCGTTCCCCGTAAAGCCATCCTGGTCACGCAACAGCGTTGAGTCCGGTAGTTGACCCTGTTTGCTCTGCGATTAACCTTGTTACCTTCTCCTTACTCATGCGGTTTCTTATTCTGCTCTACCTTCTTCTTGCTTCCCCTTCATTGGCAAAAGACTCCATCCGCGCCCTCATCATCGACGGCCGAAACAACCACGACTGGCGGGCCACGACGGACTATCTCCGAGCGACTCTCGATGCGACGGGACGCTTCGACGTGACCGTTTCGACAGCTCCTCAATTGGAATTTCCCCGCGTTCCGCACCGGGCTTCCCGCCCCGAAGACGAAGCGGATTACCCGGAAGCGAAAAAGCAATTTGAAGCTCCCCTTGCTGCTGCTCGAGAGGAATTGAAACCGCGATGGGAAGCATGGATGCCCGATTTCTCGGCAGCTGATCTCGTCATTCTCAACTACAACGGCGAAGACTGGCCCAAAAAAATGCAGACCGCTTTTCTGAACTTCGTGAAAGAAGGAGGCGGAGTTGTTCTCGTCCACGGTGCGAACAACCCATTCCGAAATTGGATCGAGTTCAATGAAATGATTGGACTCGGGTGGCGACCCGCCCCGGTTGGGCGAGCGATCAAGATTGATCCCGACACGGGAAAGACCTTCGCGGCAAAGGATCTAGACCTTCCCAACAAAGGCAACTCCGGTCATGGCTCGAAGCACGCATTCGCTGTTACCGTGCGCGCGAGCGATCACCCCGTCATGCGCGACCTGCCTCCGGTCTGGATGCACGCCAGCGACGAGCTTTACCACAACATGCGGGGCCCGGCCAAAAACCTGACCGTGCTCAGCAGTGCCTTTGCCGATCCCAAGCAGCGAGGCACCGGCCTGCACGAACCGATTACCTGGGAAGTCACCTACGGAAAGGGACGAGTGATTGTTACCAGCATGGGACACCTCTGGCCCGGTGACTTGGCGCGGACTACGGCCACGGCGCTGCAATGCGTCGGCTTTCAGACGATCTTTGCGCGCTCCTGTGAATATGTCGCCACGGGAGATACCACGCTTGTTGTTCCCGAGAATTTTCCGGGTCCTGACAAAGATACCACTGCACCAGCCCACTCGATCGCCTGGCCAGACAGCGAGCCTTCGGCAGATGAGGAAGCACTGCAATCCATGCAGAAGAAAAAGTCGGAAAATCCCTACTGCCTTCTCACGCCCGAAGAAGAGAAAGCAACTTTCGAGCTGGCCGAGGGATATGAGATCGAGCTCTTCGCTTCAGAACCCATGGTCGAAGAACCCGTCCTCACCGTCTGGGATTCCGGCGGAGCCATGTATGTTGCAGAGATGCGTAGTTACATGCAGAACGTGGAAGGGAAAGGAACCAAAACAATGAAGAACGGCCGCATCAAACGCCTCGTCGATACCGACGGCGATGGCCGGGCCGACGTCGCCACCACCTTTGTTGATCAACTCAACCTGCCCAGGGCCATTCTCCCACTCGCTGACGGATGGATCGCTGTCCGAGAAACTGACACCTACCAAGTCACCGCCTGGCGCGACACCAACGGCGATGGAATCGCAGATGAGAACAAAGTCCTCTACGACCCGGGTGATTCGAAAAAAATCTCTCCGGACAAGTCAGTCGAGCATCAGGATTCCGGTCTACTCTGGAATCTCGATAACCACATTTACATTACCTACAACTCCGAACGATATCGCTATACCACAGGTGAATGGGTTGCCGAAAAACAACCCGGCCACTGGACCCAGTGGGGCCTGACTCATGACGATGTCGGCGACCTCTACTGGATCACTAATTCCGAACCACTCGTCTCTGCCTACATCCATCCGCGCTACTGGGATATCCCGAGAAAAATCGCGACCGAGCCAGTACCACGCATTCCTGTTGTTCTGCCCGAACACTACACACCCACCTTTCTGGCCGCCCACAGTTCCTGCCTTCTCAATGATCGTGGCGGAGAAGCCTCCGCGACCCGTAACTTCACTTCCGCTTGCGGCCAGAGCATTTATCGTGGCGATAAATTCCCAGTCGACGCACGCGGCGACTATTTCTTCTGCGATCCGACGATACACGTCGTTCGGCGGGCCAACATTTCCAAGGAAGGGGCCATGCTCCAGATTTCGAAGGCAGATTTGGAAGGGCAGGAATTTCTCCGAAGCTCCGACATCAACAGCCGATTCATAAACACTGCCGAAGGACCCGATGGCTGCCTCTACGTGACCGACATGTATCGCGGCATCATCCAGGACGCCCCCTGGCTGAACCCGCAAGCTCGGGAAAACATTCAGAAAAACGGACTCGATCAGAATATCCAACACGGGCGCATCTGGCGGATTCGCCATCGTGATTTTAAGCCTGACAAATCCACTGATCTCCCCGCAATGAGAGAAGAATCAACCATCGCTCTGATTCGCCATCTCGAGAGCAACTCCGGCTGGTATCGCGACACCACTCAGCGGGAGATTCTCTTGCGCGAAGACCGTGAATCGATCGCACCGCATCTTGCAATGATCGCCCGTTTCTCCCAGAACCCACTGGTTCGACTCCATACTCTCTGGACTTTACACGGAATGGAAAAAGCGGACCTCGCGATTCTTTCGCATCTTGCCAGCGACCGCGATCCACGCATTCGTCGCGCCGTGGTTCAGATCGGAGAAATGCTTCTCGCAGACGATACCGCTTTCGAAGCCATCGCCCGCCCTCTCGCGACCGATGGTGACCCCGAGGTCGCCAAACAACTTATCCTCTCACTCGGACTGGTTCGCGATCATCCCGATGCTGTCGAGGTAATCCAGGAGGTTTGTCGTCGCCACAAGTCCATCGCCGGTGTGCAATTCGCAGCGACACTGTCCCTCTGGGGAATGAAGGACTTGCCTCTGATTCAGGAAATCCATTCCGGAAAAGGCTTCGACGCCGCAACGGCTCAGCTCTGGAAAAATTCACTTGGCAACTGGGATCGCGGTCTCAAGTTTCCCAACGACATGCCCGATGCCGAGCAGCGACGTATCACCGGCGGGGAGAAGATCTATTTCAAAAACTGCGTCTCCTGCCACGGAGTGGACGGCAAAGGCATTTCCATTCCCGGAACCGAAATGAGCCTCGCCCCCTCCCTCGTGGACTCGGCCCGAGTGAAAGGAAACCCCAGACAGCTAGTTCCGATTTTCTTTCACGGATTGACCGGACCAATCGATGGCAAGACCTATCAGGCAGGGTTCATGGCACCGGCCCAGACTTTTGGAATTGTTCGGGAAGACCGGCTCTCTGAGCTGATTACCTACATTCGCTTTGTACACGGCGACGGAGCCTCATCCGTTTCCCACGAGGGAGTGAAGTCGATCCAGCGCGAATTTAAGGATCGGGCAGCACCGTGGACCGATGCAGAATTGGACGCGGTGGAGTGATTGCCGCCCCTATCAAAGGAGCGACTTGCAGGGAATTCTACAGCGGATGCCGCCGCTTCATTCCCATGTAGACGATGTTCGACACTTCGCGAATGACATCGGCGCGTCGCGAGATCCACGGGCCGTAGGAAGTATTTCGATGGCCGCTCTCGATGATACCGACAATGATGTAGGGGTAGCTTTTTCCGTTGCGTCCGCGTGCAACAAGAATGCCCATATCACCGCAACACATCGCCGTGCTTCCGGTCTTGTTATACACTCTCGTGCCTGCTGGAACACGACGCGCGTCAGTGTAAAGTCGATCATTTCCCGGCAATCCCATGATACGTAGAATCTCACTGGAATGCGGCAATCGTCGCTGCCAGAGAGCACTGAGAAAACGCGAGTAGTCCTCTGCCGACCCTCGATTGGCGTAGGTCCTGCCGTTTTTGGGAATGTATTCCACAAGCCGAATGTTGCGACACAGATCGGGATAGTAACGCTTCAAGAGCACCTGCGTCGCAGAAGGTCCACCCGTTTGCTGCATGACCCAGTTCGTCGACGTGTTGTTGCTCTTCTGGATCATCAACTCCATGTGCCGGCGGCTGGTCGATCCGTAAATGAGTCGACCTGCTTTCACCTGATGAAAAAAGGCGAGAGCGAGGTAAGGCTTGATCATGCTCGCAGCCTGAAGCGGAGTGTTTTCATTAATGCTGGCCAGTTTTTTCCCCGTGGTGAAATCATGGACCAGCCACGCGGTTCGCTCATCGCGACGGATGACGCCCTTTGCGCGCAGCGATTTGATGTAGTGCTCAATCGCTTCTTCGACTTCACTGTCGCCCCCCGCATTCACCATCGGGGCAAGCGCAGTAACGAGAACCAGGAGTGTTGAAAAAAAACGGGATCGAACGCGTTGGGCAAACGGATTCATGGAAATCGTACGAAGAATTAGGAAAGACAACAAGCCACACTGATTCGATAATTCATAATATAGGCGAAATATCCCATCTTGCATGAATTTTATGAATCCAAAGCAGTCCAGAAATACGTGATTCTAAGCCAGCAGATCCTTCACGACATGACCGTGAATATCCGTCAATCGATAGCGACGGCCCTGGAAACGATAGGTCATCCGCTCATGATCAATTCCCATCAGGTGCATGATCGTCGCCTGCATGTCGTGAACATGGACCGGATCACGCGCCACATTGTAGGAAAAATCATCCGTTTCCCCGTAACTGGTTCCACCTTTTACTCCCCCACCCGCCATCCACATCGTGTAGGAACGCGGGTGGTGATCGCGGCCATAATTGGTCTCGGTCAGCTTGCCCTGGCTATAAATGGTTCTTCCGAATTCTCCTCCCCAGATGATCAGGGTATCTTCAAATAATCCTCGCTCTTTGAGGTCCTTGATCAGCGCAGCGCACGGCTGATCCGTCTCGCCCGTCAGCGTTTTGATTCCGGCGGGCAAACCGCCATGATGATCCCAACCCGTGTGATACAGCTGAATGAATCGGACGTCACGTTCCGCCAACCGGCGCGCGAGCAAACAGTTCGCGGCGAAGCTTCCAGGCCTTTTTGAATCGGGTCCGTAGCGCTCGAACGTGGATTCCGGCTCGTCTCTCATATCGATCAAACCCGGCACCGAGGTCTGCATCCGATACGCCATCTCATATTGGCTGATGCGAGTCTCGACCTCGGGATCGCCTGATTTCTGGAGATTGAGATCATTCAGTTTCGCAACTGTATCGAGCATGTTGCGCTTTCGTGATGCATCTGAGAAAGCAGGATCTTTCAAATACAGAACCGGGTCACCCCCGGCTCGCATCTGCACGCCCTGGTGTGAGGTCGGAAGAAATCCGCTCCCCCACAACCGCGAATAGACCGGCTGAGCCGCACCATAGTTTCCAGCCGATAACAAAACCACAAAAGCCGGGAGGTCATTATTCATGCTCCCAAGCCCGTAATGCATCCACGAACCCATGCTCGGGCGGCCCGGCAATTCGTGCCCGGTTTGAAAAAAGGTAATTCCCGGATCGTGATTGATTGCGTTCGTCGTCACCGTTTTGACGAGGCAGAGATCGTCGACAACCCCGGCCGTATGTGGCAGCAACTCGCTGACCCAGGTTCCTGATTTACCATGCTGATTGAATTTGAATATCGAGGGAGCAATCGGGAGTGAATTCTGTCGCGCGGTCATCCCGGTGAGGCGCTGCCCCATTTGGATCGAGTCCGGAAGATCGACTCCACGACGCTTCACAAGGTCGGGCTTGTGGTCCCACAGATCCATCTGCGAAGGTCCCCCGGATTGGAAAAGAAAAATCACTCGCTTCGCCTTGGCAGGGTGATGGAGCCCACCCTCGGACTTCGCAGCAGCATTTCCCTCGCCGAGCAAAGAAGACAACGCTGCAGCTCCGATCCCGACGCCGGTCCGCTTCATCAATTGCCGCCGCGTCTGCTGTCGAAGATACTGATCCACTGGATGAAGAAAATCGTTCATGTCGTTCTGTCAGGGAAAATGAATATCAATGGCGAGTGATTGTTTCACTCAGGTTAAAAAGAGTTCGCACCAGCATCGTTGTTGCCGCCAGCACAGCTTGGTCGTGTCCTTCTGCAGCAGGGGCCGCTCCCACTTC
>ERZ1048068.2822-NODE-2822-length-11861-cov-4.114857_pt1 | contig 11861 bp, 8 predicted proteins | sample MGYA00383098_ERZ1048068 | MGnify/ENA primary metagenome ERZ1048068 (study PRJEB29581, sample SAMEA5548368) | metagenome | biome: marine; feature: coastal; material: water | depth 1 m | study: Short-term variability in the microbial, nano- and picoplankton... | reverse complement strand
ACTCTTTCCCTACACGACGCTCTTCCGATCTGGACATCGTGTTAAAAGAGTCTCGTAGGTCTGTACAATTCGTAAAATCTAAATGCGTATATTGGGAATCAAATCTTTCAACCCCTGTTGTATTATGAAATATAGCTGATGCATTAACAGCCTTCGTAAATTGACCAAAATAAGGAAATACTTTCAATGAATCTAAATTATAAAACGCCTGAGACATATCAAAATTAGATGTTCGTTCGATAGCGTCTAGACCTCCTTGTTCTGTTAAAACGGAAAAATCATAACATTCTCTTAAATTAAAGAATATCCTATCAAGGCCCGCGCTACTCATTCTGCTAATATCTACACCTTGTGGTATTGCTCTTAAATCTATGCAATTAAAAAACATATAGTCTATGCGTGTATCGGCAGTATTTCGTACTCCAATGTATGGTATGTATCTTAAATTTCTACAATCACCAAATGTTATATAAAATGTACTACAAGATGTAAGCATTCCACTTCCAAACAAACCTTCTGGCATATACCTAAGTGCAAAGCAATACCGAAAAGTCTCATGCATACTGCTTGGATTTTTAAACCAATATCTATCAGTGCTAGCAAAATCATCTGGTAAAAAGGTTAAGGAGTGGCAATCAAAAAACGCCCTTTGGAATGATTCAGACCCAGCATTTCGAATATAAGGCACAAAGGGTATTGATCTTAAAGAGCGGCAGCCACAGTAAAGCCTTTCTGGGTTTATTAATCTATTGTTTGCTGTATTTCTAATCTCAATTTGCTCGACCATTCTCATTGGCCGATTATAATTTATGATATGGCTTGTAGCGCTTGAAGTACTTATAAACAAATCTAAAATATTTGGACCAGTTCTATACGCATAAGAAGCACTGGTAACATATGGACCATCAATATCAAAATTAATTTGACCAGAACTGCCACCAAATGTGCCAAACTTTACTCCAGCACCTAATGTAACTTCAAACCTAGCTTGTCGGTATCCTCTAAACTCTGTGCTAGAAGGTAAATCATCATAATCATATATGTGAGTAACAGCTACATCATGACCCACTGTTTCGACATTGCCGTCACCCCAATCAACCGTAATGGAAGAACCGTCATCAGTATCTAAATTAAAGACTACATAATTTTGTGCAGCTCTTTCATTTGGGAAGACAGCAATCAATCCAATAATCTTTTCAGGTACACCATCTGGTACATTTAAATCAAGCCATTCGGTTGGTCGAACCCACTGATCATTTATATCAAATACTGCATCAGTAGGTAAAACATTTGAAACATTGCCTGGTGATATGCTAGGTAAAAAACTCATACTATATTACCTCCTAAAAATGCTTCCGTTGAAGATTTGAATATAATTTGAGCTTGTCCGAATATGCCTGCAATTTGATTCGCTGCATTAAAAGAATTAAACGCAGATAATCCCGCACCAGAAGTAAATACAACAGAATTAGATGTCTCAGCAATAAAGGTCGTGGTGTGTCCTGCAACCTGTGATGGAACTGTAATAGTAATCGGACCGCTGTTTTGTAATATAACAGTTGCTCCTCTATGTGTTTCACCTAATTCAAAACTTGCTGTTTCAGTAACAAATGAATTATTGGAAAGTGTGATTTTACCTACAGTGGTTGCACCTACAACTTCAAGAGCATTATTTATAAGGGTATTACCATCAACTTCTAACTTTTCTGTAGGAGAATCTGTACCTATACCAACATTACCGGTAAATGAAGGATCAGTAAACATTGTTGCCTTCGATTCATTCGTAACATTATCCAATCCAACTTGTGTTGCAGTTACAGCATGAGGATTCGTGGTATCACCGGTATGTGTATCAAGATCTGTTTGATCAATCTTTGTTGCTATGGCAGCAGTATTAGTCGCAATATCGGATGCATTAGATGATATATTACTAGTATTAGTTGCTATGTCAGCAGTATTGATTGCGACATCATCTTCCATTAAAGAAACTGTATATTCAATATCCGCAGCATACTGATCAATTAAAAGAAGTTCATCAGATAGTGATGCAATATTGTCTGCGATGGTAGTCGCAAAATCCTCGTCGTTATTAATCGCAGCAGCTAATTCAACTAAGGTATCAAGTGTTTCTGGAGCAGCACCAACAAGCGAGTTTAAATCAACTGTTCCTCCAACCCATTTTTTCTGCGATGCATCATACTTTAGAAATTGTCCATCAACTTTTGCAGTAGATTGTTGGACATCTACCAATTGTGATATTTTAACTGCACCACCACCGCCAATAATCGAAAGTTGATTATTTACAACTGATTTCCAATTCTTAAAATCTTTATCTGATTTAATTACAAAGGAATCTAATTCATCCTTCGCTTTATTAAATAAAGGTTCAATGATTTTATCTATATTAGGTAATTCAGCATCTTTACCATCTTCACCATTGAGACCTTGATCACCCCTTTCTCCTTGAATACCTTTCTCACCTTGCGGACCAACTTCACCCTGAATACCTTTCTCACCTCTTTCTCCTTGTGCACCAGTATCACCTTTGAGTCCTTGTAATCCCTGCTCACCTCTTTCTCCTTGTACACCGGTATCACCTTTTATCCCCTGAATACCTTGCTCACCTCTATCTCCTTGTGCACCAGTATCACCTTTGGGGCCTTGGATACCTTGCTCTCCTTTAATACCCCGCTCACCTCTTTCTCCCTGTGAACCAGTATCACCTCTTTCTCCTTGTGAACCAGTATCACCTCTTTCTCCTTGTGAACCAGTATCGCCTTTGAGACCTTTTTCTCCTCTTAATCCAGTATCACCTTTGAGACCCTTATCTCCCTTAGAGCCAGGTATAGATTCGAATATAATATCCTTTTTTTCTAACTGATTTACCTTATCAGAAAGTGGACTGATCTGCTTTTTAAGTTTCTTGTATAAAGCTACTGAGAAAGCATTATTAACATTATCTAAATTAGACATGATATTATTTATATCAATCTTCTAGTATCCTCGTCATACTATCAAACATCTTCTTTTGAGCTTCATGAAGATCTTCTTTTCTCTTTTCACTATCCTCTTCTATTTCGATTATATCTTGGCTTGTTTGATTTACTTCAATTGATTCTAGTTCCAAATCATCATCTGGTTCTTCTTTTTTCTCATCCTCAATCTCATTCTGAATTTGTCTAATATCTTCATCACTTTGGCGAAGAATTGATCTACGTACCCAAGCCTTTGAATAATATTGACCAACAAACTCACTAACAATATTGAGAGCCTCGACTCTCTCTTTGATGATTTCAGCTTCCTTCAATTCTGAGAAATAGTTATCTTCAACAAAATCAATTGAAATTGATTCTTCAATTGCTTCCCATTCAGACTGTTTAATAATACCCTTTAGAATAAGTTGAATTCTTAATGCATCAATCAATAGGAAAGAGAAACGTTTTCTCAATTTATCAATAAACTTCTGAAATTTAACTTCATCACGAGAGACCTCAGATGGTCGACCAAAGGCATAACCTGTATCTTGTTCAAGTCTTGCGACTGGTACATTTAATGATTTGTATAACTTCTTTTGAAAGAATACAACATCATCGATCTGTCCAAGATTTTCTCCACCTGGAAGTGTTGTGATTTCAGTACCTCTACCACCTTCTCTTCGGGGCATATAGAAATCTTCAAGCATCGACATATGGCGACGATCATCACGAATCTCACCCGTAGAAGAATCATATACGAGTTTGTTACGATATTTACTCATTACAGACTGTACATATTCTTCCGCCTTACCCTTTGGAAGATTACCAACATCAATATAAAAGATTCTTCTTTCTGGTGCACGTGATACACGATACATAACCAATGAATCTTCCATCATTCGAAGTTGATTCACCAACTTCATTGATTTATGTAGATGTGATATTACTTTCTCTTGATTGATATCTAATAAACCAGAGGGGCAAGAAACAATGGCTTCCTTAGCAATCTTAACACCAGAACCTTCACCATCTCCAGATTCAGAGTAAATATAATATTCAGCTATGATCTTGGGGACCTTAACACCTGTCTTCTGATCCAGTACCTTCTTTACTTCTTTAACCTTTTTAAGATACAGAGGATTGACTTGCCTAAGTTCCTTTATACCTTTATTAAAATTCTTTTCGTCTGTTACGACATGAAAATATAATCGACCATCAATATACCATTCTTTAAATAGTTCAGATGCTCTACGATTGAATTTATACAATGATAGAATTTTTCTAAATTCATCTTGAATCTGCTTTTTGATTGAATCTGGTAATTCAGAATCATTCATATTAAGATCAGCAGGCGCAGAATCATCTCCTGATGCGATAGCTCCATCAACAATATCATTAATAGCTTGATCACACTCGGGCTGTGATGCAGCTTCACGATATTTAACAATTAATTCGTTCTCACTATCATTACTAGTACCGTCAACATCAACATACTGGCCGTAGTAACCACCAGTTGTAACGACTGAAGATGATCCTTCATCATCACGTTTTGGGACAAATGATTTTAGATCTTTATCGAGTTTATTTTCTCGTGATCCAATCTTCTTAGTTATTTGATATCCGAACAATTCCATAATATTATTTATAAGAAAATACATGGGCTCCCCATAGAGAGGAGCCCATGATTTATTTAAGTTTTACGAAGTTGTACCAGATTCCCAATATTGGTAAGCCAGTTCAACTGTGAATTCTTCAATTGCATCGTTTGATTCATAGCTCAAATCGATTGCAGCAACATTAATAGGATATGCACCACGAATAGTGTATGTCTTAGTAACATTACCTGCTTTATCGAGTTGTTCGATAGCCATGTCTGCTTGATAGTCTGTTGGATTTGATAAGCCTGTGTTATTCACATGCTCATTCATTCCATTCATCCAACGTTCCATTGCATTACGAACTTCCATACCAGTGTCATTGAGAACAGTAATTGTCCAATTCTCAAATGTACGATCACCAGCAATCTTCAATTGGCGACCACGAAATGGTACATCCAATTGAGCAATAGTGCTGCCAGGTAGTTGAGCACCCTTACACATGAAAGATGTAAGTTCAGTGTCACCTGCAGCATATGCCGGGAAGTTAACAATTGCCTTGAAGAGGTTAGGGCGTGCGCCCCCACCGATTAATTTTGATTTAAAATCATCTACTCCTAATGTTGCCATAATAGTTATTTCCTTTCTTTATTTATAATTATTTACCAACGATTTCAGAGAATTCAACTCCTGTGCGCGTCGCAATGAAGTTGAGTGTAATGAAGTTAATCGAACGAGCTGGTTTGATGTAGATATCAGCAACAAAACGATTAGAATCAATCACTTGACCTGTATTGTTAGTTTCATCACATACAACCAAGAAGTCAGTAACACCACGACGACCCTTAACATCCCGAAGGAATGGTTCTGTCATATTACGGAACATCGAACGAGTGAATTCATCATTCAATTCGAATAGTTGATATTTAGCAGCTGTTGCAATTGCTTTCTCAAGAACAATAAACAGTCTGCGAACATTGATTCTATCAAATGCAGATGGTTTTGATTGAGCAGTCTTATCACCGAAAAGGACTATGCCTTGACCGGGGAAAGAAGCAATTGGATTGATTCGAGATTTATAAAGCTCATCTCTGTCAGCTTGCTTTGGATTGTAAGCCAGTTTTGTGATACCCAGAAGTTGACCACGATTGTAACCAGCAGGTGAGAACCAAGGTTCTGCAACATCATCTGTGTTAGCACAAAGACCTGCAATGTGACCACAAGCAGGAATCCAGATATATTTATCTGCATACTTATTGTATGTGTAAATTGCAGTTGAATCTAATACAGCATATGATGTAGATGTAATACCATCACACCATTCTTTAACATCAGTTAAAGGTGCATTACCAGTGCTATCCTCGATAGGAGGAGAACAGAAAACAACAATGTCTTTGCGTTGATTTGCTACTGTGATGAGATGCTCAGCAATCGTATCAGAACCGTTATTATCATTATATGCAAATACAAGATTAACATCAACAGTCTCTGCATCAGAGAATAGATCGATACCACTTGTGATATCACCTTCGACAACTGATGTTTGATCAGCACCACTTGTAAATGAGTGTGTTCCTGCTGCAACTGAAGAGCCAACATATAGATAATTAGAATTCTGATTGATCAAATCAATATAATAGTTGTTCGATCCATCTTCCTTCTTAGCACCTTCTGTTGTACCAACAAATTCCCATGTTTCAAGAATTGTGCCTTGAGTTCCAGTAAGTTCACCATCAGAATCTGTTATGATAATGTGATATTCATTAGCGTCAGGAGCACCATCGAAAGCATCGGTTAAAGGTTCGGTTCTTACTTGATTACCATTACCATCATCGATAAGGACACGACCAGCATTAAATGCACCAGTATCAAAAATATCAACTTGGATAGAGTTACCTAAAGAACCTGCGTATCTAGCATAAAGAACTCCTTGTAGAGTGATTCCACTTTCAAAGTGTGTTTCATTCTTAATTAAGAGACCATTAGAAACAGTATCAGTAGCTTCTATTAATGAATAATTACCCGCGGCGACTACTGGTGTGCCATCAACCGAGATTGTAGTATTATCCAAATCATAATCAGCACCAGAGTTATCAACAGTAACCGAAGTTACAGCAAATGTAAGATCAACTGTAAGATCATTCAATGCCGCAGCAGGACTGTCTTCAATATTAATTGTAGAAAGACCACTAACACTAGCTGGGATAGAAGAGATTGTATCTGAAGAAAGTATTGATAGTGCAATAGTATTAGGACTTGCAACTAAATCAATAGCATCAACAAGCAATGTTACGCTATTACCAAGACCAAGATCAACACTAATTGTTTCACCCTCTAAAATAGCTAAACTTTCAAAGTCACTACCTTCAGTATTAACTGTTACACTATCAACGGTGTAACCAGCTGAAAGAGTAGCATCTATTCCAGTGCCATCTACTGTAAGTGAAACATCAGATGTTAGCCCACTTGCAAGTGGATTAGTTAAAGATACACTAGCGATTCCGCCTGTATTAATAAGCACTGAACCACTAACAGCATTTTTAAGTTGATTACTACTTGTTCTTACACTTTTAAGAGAATTTCCATATTTTAAAAATGAAGATGCTGTGAAGAATGATTCTGCGTAAAAAGCATTTGGAGTACCAAACACTGAAGCAAGTTCTTTTTCAGAACTTACAAGTTGTATCTCTTCAACTGGACCCCAGCGAAAAGGACCAGCAAATCCACCAATGGAGGTAGATACTGCCGGTATTACATTAGTTAAGTCGATTTCTTTAACCTCGACTCCGGGTGATACCATGAAACCCATAGTTGTGTCCTTTCAGTTATTGTTTATTATAAGATAGATGCATAATAAGAATTTTATCAATAATACTATTTATAACTATGATGATTTTTAGAATCCGAGCCAGTTTTTAGTATCTCGAACAAGATTGTCATATGCTTCAGTGTTCACATTTGAACTTTGTTTATTATCTTCAATGAATCCAAAAGGTAAAAGATCTTCTTCAATTTCTCTTATTCTATCTTCATATAACATGCCTTTTAAATCCATATCAAGTATATTACCAAAAGCATCAGAAGATATGAACCAAGCAAATAAAACTAAATTCATCATAAGATCATCATGATTGCCAACAGATGCGGCATATGAAGAACCATGTGCCTCAAATGTAGCTATTTCAGAAATAGTATCATGATCTACAATTTCTAATTTTTTAAGTTCAATCAAATCTTTTAAATTTGAACATCCTATCCTTTTAACCCGTTTTGTCATTGTGACACCAATGCCGCCAGCTTTAGTAGAAGATTGAACAAAAGTATTTTCATATTCATACTCATAATACACAGCATTACAGACAACCTGTCCAACATCATTATTCTCAATCAGAACAATTGCTTCATTATAAAGATTAGCTACCTTGACAATAATATCTGGAAAAATCATTGGAGATATTATATTATCTTTAAATGTACACACCTGTTTAAATCTATCTGCTTGAACATCAAATATACTAAATGTGGAATAATCTTGTCCTCGACCCTTTGATACATCCACACACATTACATAAGTGTGACCTACTATAGGCTTTTCATAGTATGATACACTATTCTTATATTCAATTGGATCAATTCCTTTTAATCCTAGAATAGTATCAGAATTAATAAGTGTATTGGATCGACCGTGAAAAGAGTTACCAAATTCTTGTTCGAATTGAAGTTCTGATGTATTTGCTATGGTCTGCTTTTTCCATTCTTCATCACGACCAGGAACATCCCACCAATCGACTCTAAAGTCTTTGAATTCATTTCTATTTTGAACAGCACCTTCATATATTCTATGAAATATATTTCCCACACCGTTAGCTGTTGATGTTATAATAACCTTTGTTTCTTTACCAGCCGAAACAACAGGATATGTCGATGTATAAAATTCAGCAGCATTCTCAACGAAAGCAAACTCATCAAGGAAAAGAAGATTGACAGACAGACCACGAATAGAGGAGCCAGAAGTAGCAGCAGCTATGATCTTTGTATTATTTGCGAATGTGATGTTACCTTTATTTAACGCCTTACATCCAGGTTGAAGAAAGAATGGAAGATTCTCAAGTGCAAGCGTAACACGAGATAACATCTCTCTTGCAGTGGCACCCTTATTAGCTAGAATAGCAATCGTTTTTTCTGGGTGAAAGACCGCATACCATAGAATATAAATGACTGTGCTTATAGATTTACCTGATTGGCGGCAAGCGAGAACGATAGAGAATCTATTCTCGTTGAAGTGCTTGAACATCCTTTCTTGATAATCATATGGTTTAAATGGAACTAAACCATCATCGAGAGAAATGACTTTAATATACTTCTCAGCAAAGTATATCGGATCTTTCATACACTTTACATACTCAGATACCTCTTCTTGTGTGAAGCTATCTTGGATACCATCTCGCTTAACTAAATTATTTCCAAGGTAACCCTTATCTCCATTAACTAATGTCATCACTCTTACTCAAAAACTTCTGTAGTTCAGTAGTAGAACCAACAAAGATCGCATTATTTGTGGTACTACCAGAAGTTGATACTTTTTGTTCTTCAGATTGTGTAAGTTCTTTTCTCTTCTTCTGAAGTGTGATCAATTGATCCATCATATCAGTAGTAGTCTTAAACATACCAGCAAGAACTTCGAATGCTCTTGGATGCTCAGTCTCACTTGCGAGAGCCATCATATTATCAATGGCTTCTTCTGCTTTAGAGATTAACTCTTTAATCTTATCTCTTGAATAAACATAATCTTCCTCTGTATCAGCAACAATCTCAGTCTGAGCTACCTCAGTTTTTATCTTTTTTAATTGTTGTGGAAGGTTTGTTTCAAGTGCTGTTAAAATATCATCTTTAGTTTTATGCATAATATAACTACGGTGAATCATCAAAACCGAATGTGGTAATCAATGTAAAGTTATCTGGAGTATCATTTTCTGAACCTAATTTTACATTGACTCTATCGAGCGCTTCAGGTGTAGAATTTGGATCTGTATCATTATACATATCAACTGTAACATCTCGTATGACCGCTTTCGGAACAACTGCTCCAGTAAATCTTACTTTCATTGAGAAACTTAATGTGTAAATTATAGTACCTCTAGTTTCAAAATCGCCTTCATATTCATTAGGAATAGAAACAGAATTTAATATAATAGGAACATCGACTGATGTATTAGGTCCATTCATACCATTAATTGCAACTGTATATTCTGGTGTGAATGTAGGTAAAATCTGTTCAACTATCTGAAGAGCCTCATCTTGAGTCTTTGAAATGATATTTAATTCCATAGTCAAAGTATATGGCACACTTTGATTTAAAGTATCTCTAATTAAAGATGAATCAGAAGATGGATAAAATGTCTTATTCATCTTATTTAAACTGATCGAAGAATCATAAGATAGATCAGTTATTTCAAAACTCATTCTGGGTACCTTTATCGCAATATGTTCATCTCTACTACTCGATTGTTCAAGTCTAGCTAAGAACTTTTGTCTTGGACCATATGAGATTGGTACTCTTTCCTCGACACCGCCATGTTTAACTACACGAATGTTATTGAAGATAGTTCCAAAAACTGAAACTGATTTCTTAAGTGTCTGATTATAAAAGTGTGTTCCTGTAAGCATTATGTTATATCTGGTATTCCAAATGGATTTTGTTCACTGAAATCAATAAAATTGCCATCTGCAACAAATGATTCAAGTTCTTCATTATCAGCAAATGCATCATTATCTTCTATATTCTTAAAATCATTATCTCTTGATAGTATCTCATAAGATGCACTTGAATCAGAACCAATTATATTTCCATTAGTATCATTTGTGACACCTAAGGATGTGTTACTACCATCACTGGATGTGATACCAACTATATCAAGTTCACCGTCACGAATTTCTGCGACCTCACCACTAACTGTTAAAGAACCAACAACTTGTGTTATATCTTCACCCAATTCAAAAGTTCCTGTACCTGTTCCTAAATTTATAGTAGTCCTACTTGCAAACTTAGTCTCAAATCCATCAATCTCTGTGACTCCAGTATCAATAGCCTCATTACTATATTCGAATAATTCACAACTTAATTTAAATGTTGGAATATTTTGGAGTTGATAGAAAGGTGTTTCTTCTTCAACATAACGAATTTCGAATAATCCCTTTACAAGTGGAAAGTATATTAGATCACCTTCTTGAGGTCTAACTTCAGCCTTAGGTTGAAATCTTCCAACAAGCTGCTCCCATCTACGATTAGAAACAACAAGTTTCATCTGATCTCTCATTTCTAAGCCGAACTTAGAAAGTAAATCACCTTCTCCCTCGAAACCGTCAATATTTTCAACATACATTTCGATTTGGAAAGCTTCACCAAATTCATTTAATGCTGCTTCATTAAATATACCATCTTCATTGATAATAGTCCTTGGAAGATAGTAAACATCGTGGCCATATATACGAAGACCTTCTATGACTATATCTTCATAGAGATTCTTCTCAGATGTTGCGCCTAAACTGAAATATTGATTCCTTGGCATATTATGTATTTATCCAACAAAGAAGTCGGGTGGCATCTCGTATGTGAGTTGCATCTCTTCTTCAATCTTCTCAATATCTTGAACAGCATCATCATAAATCTGGCGACCATTTAAAGTAACTCCACCTGGCAACTGGATTCCTTCAAACTTAATAAGATTTAATCCCCACTGGCGTTTAATAAGTGCAGTCGCATATTTCTTAAGGAAACGATCATTATAAACATCATTATATGTATCTGGATCAATTGTCTCATAGCCTTCAACGATGATATATTCACCTTCACCAATCTTTGAATTCCAATCTGCTTCAATATATAATCTATTTTGATGCCTGGAGAATGTTGAAAGTTGTTGCATTCCATTCACCTGTCGATCAATTAAAGAAAGATATTGTTTAGTCATTTCATAATGAACTAATCCTTCCGCCTGATGTAAATCAAATATATCATTTAGATGAATTTGATAATCAACTGAAAACATACCAGTGGAGTGTTTTGAACTACTAAATGGAAAGACTCTATTTACGAATAAAAGATTATCTGGTAAAGTAATATAACCGTTATCAATATCATCAGATGTTACTTGATGCTTACGATATACTCTCACAATAGCATCAGAATGATATTCTTGATAGAATTGAATTGCTTCATCAAGTCTATCCTCTACTTGATCTTCATCAACATTAATCTCGATAACTGGCGCACCTAGAGAGCGTAAGCAAT
>ERZ1048068.2816-NODE-2816-length-11899-cov-33.201706_pt1 | contig 11899 bp, 10 predicted proteins | sample MGYA00383098_ERZ1048068 | MGnify/ENA primary metagenome ERZ1048068 (study PRJEB29581, sample SAMEA5548368) | metagenome | biome: marine; feature: coastal; material: water | depth 1 m | study: Short-term variability in the microbial, nano- and picoplankton... | reverse complement strand
CCTCCACAACAAATGCCATTTACTGCAGCAATAACGGGTTTGTTTAGATTTTTTAGTTCTTGAAGTCCTCCAAAACCACCTTGGCCATAATCACCGTCTACTTCGTCACCATCCGCAGCAGCTTTCAAATCCCATCCTGGGCAGAAAAATTTTGGGCCAGCTCCTGTAATTATAGCTACACGGAGTTCTGGATTGTCTCTAAAACTTGCAAAAATATCTCCCATAATTCTACTTGTTTTTAGATCTATGGCATTAGCTTTTGGTCGATCTAAAATGACTTCTAAAACATGACCGTCTTGAATTGTTTTGATTGGACTTTCAGTCATTTTTTTCTCCTATTTTTATTAGTGCATCAGCTACAAGGGCATCTAGTTCTCTACATATGAGTGGGTTGATTTCAACTTCTGATATTTTCCCATGATTAGAAATAACGAAATTTTGAACATTTTGAATTGTTTTTAATATGCAATCTATATCGGGAGATGGTGCACCTCTATACCCTAAAAACAATGGCCACATTTTGAGTGTTTTTAATGATTTTAAAATGTCTTCATTATTTGCGGGTATTAATAAAGAAATTTTATCATCAAATATTTCAGTGAGCTTTCCTCCTGAAGCAATTGTTAAAACATAACCATGAGCTTCATCTAAAACTACTCCAACTAACAATTCTATTAAACTATCACCAATCATCTTTTCTATTAAAAATGTTTCGCTTGGCATAACTTTTGCAGCATTAAGGATATCAGTTTGATTTTGTAAATTTAACGCAACAAGTCCTGCTTCGGTTTTATGGGCGCTACCTTCGCCTTTCAAAACAACTGGGTACCCAACATTATTTGCAGCATCTTTGATGTCTTCATAATTAGATACAGTTTGTGAAATTGGTAGTTGGATATCAAATTCGCCAAGCATTTTTTTTGCTGTCGCTTCAGTTAATACTTTTAAATTTAATGGGATGATTGGTGGTAAAATATTTTCAGATTTCATTTTTGAATAAGTTGCGAATTTGGCAATGGAATCTAAAGCACTTTCGATACCCCCAAACGGAATAATACCTTTTTCTAATAATTCTTTTGCAATCTTTTCTGGTAAAGTATCTGAAATGGAACCAACAACTCCAATCTGGCATCCTGTTTTGTTTTTTGCCTCAACAAGGGAAGGAATGACATCAACCCACATTTGTGGATCACATCGATCAATGCGTGGGAAGTCTAAAACTAATAAACCAATGCAGTCTGAATCTTTTAGTGCAGCAATAAAAGTTTGGGTCATTGCCTCCCAATTACCCCAAATATAAGTATGGTAATCTAAAGGATTTGCTAATTTTACCATTTTTCCCAAGGCATTTCGCAACCTTGCAGATTGATTTTTGCTCAGTGGTGGGAAATTAATTCCTACTGCCTGCCCTATGTCAGCCATCAGGCTTGCTTCACCTCCAGAACACGACATTGATAAGACCTTATTATTTGGTTGCTCCCCAACTACATGTGCTAATTTTAGTGTTTCTAAAAATATGGTTAGATTTTGCACTTGAACCACACCCAAACGATTGAATAAAGCAGTTGCGCCAGCGTTACTTCCAGCGATTGATGCAGTATGGGAAATCGTTGCAGCTTGCGCCTGATCGGAGCTTCCAACTTTTAATATAATTATTGGTTTTTCTAGATTGTTGGCGATATGTACCATTCTTTCAAATTCAACAACATCTTTAATCCCTTCAACGTGAAGCCCTAAAGCTGTTACACGTGGATCTTTCAAAAATTCAGTAGCCATTTCTGCTAAACTGACTTGAGCTTGGTTCCCAACAGAAGAGATAAAAGCAATTGGAAGTCCTCGCTTTTGCATTGTCAAATTGATAGCAATATTCGAGGATTGGGTAATAATGGCTACACCAGTTTTCACCCGTTCGCCACCATGCTGATCTGGCCAAAGAAGTGACCCATCAAGGTAGTTTATAAACCCATAACAATTTGGACCCAAGATAGCCATTTCGCCAGCAGCCAGTACTAACTGGCGTTCTAAATCAGCACTCTTTGCATCTTCTGACACAGACTCTGAAAACCCACTTGCAAAACAAACAGCACCTTTTGCTTTTATGGAATTTAATGATTTTATTACTTCAATTGTTGTAAATCTATTTACGCCTATGAAACTTGCATCTGGTCCGTATGGAAGATCTTCCACAGTTTTGAAGCAGGTAATTCCATTGATTTCAGTACGTTTTGGATGAACTGCCCAAATAGCACCCTGAAAGTCCATTTTTCTGCATTGTTCAATAACATTTTCACACCATGATCCACCACCTATTACGGCAATAGATTTGGGATGTAATAAGCTTCCAAGGTTATTCATTTATGCACCCAATGGGCGAAGTAATTCACGACTAATTATATGGCGTTGAATTTCAGATGTTCCATCCCAGATACGTTCTACTCGAGCATCTCTCCAAAACCGTTCAATAGGAAAATCATCCATTAAACCCATCCCACCAAATATTTGCAATGTTTTATCAGTTACACTTGCTAAAGTTTCTGAGGCAAATACTTTTGCGCTTGCGATTTCTCGATTTGATGGTTGTCCCTGATCAAGCATCCAAGCAGATTTTAATGTCAATAAATCTGCAGCGTCTATATCTGTTATCATGTCAGCAATTTGAAAACCTACGCCCTGGAATTTTCCAATTGCTTGCCCAAATTGTTTTCGTTCTGCAGCATAATTAAGTGCATAATCAAAGCATCTTCTAGCTCGACCAACTGAAAATGCTGCAACTGTTATTCTTGTTGCATAAAGCCATTCATTCATTACGGCAAAACCACCATCAATTTCGCCTAAAACAGCCTCTTTTGGTAAGCGACAATTATCAAAGTCTAAAATGCAATTTTTATATCCCTTATGGCTAACTGAATTGTATCCATTTCGAACTTCAAAGCCTTTTGTTCCGCGATCTACTAGAAATGTAGTAATCCGTTTTTTTGGACCTCGTGGTGTTTCGTCAACACCAGTTGCAACAAATACTATGAAAAAATCAGCATGCTCAGCACCAGATATAAAGTGTTTTGATCCATTAATAATCCAATCTGAACCATCAGATACAGCGCTGCATTTCATTCCACGAACATCACTACCTGCATCTGGCTCAGTCATGGCCAATGCATCTGTAATATCACCTTTTACGGCTGGTAGAAGATAGCGCTCTATTTGCTCATCACGACATGCCATAAGGATATTTTGAGGTCTTCCAAAAAAATGAGTTAAGGCCATAGAACCTCTACCAAGTTCTCTTTCTACAAGTGTAAAATCAAGATGGCTTAAACCTGCGCCACCTACACTTTCAGGAAAATTACAGGCATAAAACCCCAAATCTATAACTTTTTGCTTTATTGATTGGCCTAATTCTAGAGGAACATTTCCAGTTCGTTCTACTTCAGCTTCATGAGGGTAAATTTCTTTTTCAACAAAATCACGTACAGTATCAACGATCATTTCTTGCTCTTGTGATAATCCAAAATTCATTATTTCCCTCCCCTTGGATCTTCAATTTTACTATGAGCAGCTGCTATTCTTTCTAAATTGGTGAGAATGTCTTTTCGTGGTTCACATGCGCGCCTTGTCTCTAGGCTAACATGTATTAACATTTGTTCCCCCGTAGCCATTAAAGTTCCATCATCACCAAACATTTGATGGAATAAGCGCATTTTTTTTCCTTCGCCTTGTAGGATAAATGATTTCACATGAATGTTTGATCCTGCGTGGGTCTCGGCTAAAAACTTAATTGCAATGTCTACGGTAAAATAACTTAGTCCAGATGCAATGTATGCTTCATTTGCCCCCACCGTTTTCATTATTATATCAGCAGCATCAGAAAAAATTTGTCCGTATCTGCTTTCATTCATATGTCCATTGTAGTCTGTCCAATCGTTTGGAATGACTCTATTGATGGTGGTAATGGGATCATTATATTCTGAAGGTAATTCTGGTTTTATAGTTTTTTCGTGATTATTAATTAAAGCACCTGCAGCAGTATTTTCATTCTTTAATGATCGAAGTATTGCTATTAAATTGTTATCACGTAATCTCTCTAGTTCCCGAATAGATTTATGCCCTGATTGCGCATCGGATTGGTTGGCAATCTGCTCAATTAACTTATCAGTTAGTTCGGGAACATCCATGAGTTTAGTCCATGGCCATTGTAAACATGGACCAAATTGAGAAATGAAATGTGCCATTCCTTCTTCTCCACCGGCTATCCTATAGGTTTCGAATAATCCCATTTGAGCCCATCGCAATCCAAAACCATATCGAATGGCATCATCTATTTCTTGAGTTGTGGCAATTCCATCCTTTATGAGCCATAAACCTTCGCGCCAAACAGCTTCTAAAAATCTATCTGCAATATGTGCATCAATTTCTTTTCTAACGTGTAATGGGAACATTCCTAGGGAAGTTAATATTTCTTTTGCTTTATTTATAATAGCTTCTGAATTTGCAGGCGAGGGAACTAGCTCAATTAATGGTAACAAATAAACTGGATTAAAAGGGTGTGTAACAATAATTGAGTCAGGTCTTTTGGATTCTTCTTGAAGCTCTGATGGTTTGAACCCTGATGTTGAAGAGCCAATAACTGCATCAGAGGATGCATAATTTATTATTTCATTAAACACTTTATGTTTGAGCTCTAATCTCTCGGGCACACTTTCTTGGATCCAAGTAGCTCCATCAACTGCATCTTTTATATTTTCACAAAACTTAAGTGATCCTTCAGTAGGTAAATTGACATCATACAACATTGGCAAAGCATGCCGTGCATTTTCTAAAACTGCTTTTATTTTGCGCTCAGATTCAGGATCTGGATCATATAAATTTACATCCCATCCATTAAGCAAAAATCTTGCAAGCCAGCCCCCACCAATAACACCACCACCAATTATTGCTGCTTTTTTTTCCATTTTTTTCTCATTTTATAAATGTCTTAATTAAGTTTTTTTAATGCTAAGTAATAGCCTCTGTGTGGCCATCAACGGCCAAAGCTTGACCAGAGATTTTCATGCCAGATGGACTATCTAAAAAGTGAATCATATTCGCGATATCATCTGCAGTTACCCATGTTTTCAATGATACAGCCGAAACATAATCATCGCGTACTTTTTGCTCATCAACACCTCTCGCCTTAGCTTCATTTTGCACCACACGGTCCATCCGATCACCTTCTACAGCACCAGGACATATGCAATTTACGCGAATACCATCGCTTCCCATTTCCATCGCTAATGTTTTTGTTAATCCTACAATTCCCCATTTTGCTACGGCATATGGACTGCGATAGGGGTAACCAAACAATCCTGCAGATGATGACAAAAGAATTACTAAGCCAGACTTATTTTTGCGCATATGTTTTGCGGCCCATCTAACTAATAAAAACGTACCGTTCAATGTTGTGGCGAGTGTATCTTTCCAGTCTGAGTAATTTAAATCTTCAATTAAAGCTGCAGGACCACCTATACCAGCACCAGCGATTACAACATCAACACCATTTAAAAATTCATTACATGCAGTAAAAAAATCATCCATTTCTTGCTCGTTAGTTACATTTGCACACATAGCTAGTGAATTGGGGTATTTCTTTTTGAATGTTTGGATCGCGTTTGGATCAATATCACAAATTGCAACTTTTGCGCCTTCTGCAAGATAGTTTTTTGCTATGACCAAGCCAATTCCTGCAGCTCCTGCAGTTATGACTACTCGCTTTTTACTCATTTGGGAAACCGTTTTACTAAATTTAGTTTTTCGCGAGTTTCTTCTGGGGTCATGATTGAACTGCCCATAGCTTCTATTATTGTTACAGCGCGTTCTACTAGTGCTTCATTTGTCGCTAACTGGCCCTTAGCCAACCATAAGTTATCTTCTAGTCCAACACGTACATTACCACCTGCTAAAACTGATGCTGCAACATATGGTAATTCATTGCGACCAATGGAAAATGCAGACCAATTCCAGTCATTTGGTACATTGTTCACCATAGCCATGAATGTATTTAAATCATCTGGCGCACCCCAAGGAATACCCATACATAATTGAACAAGTGCTGGAGACTTTAATATTCCTTTTTCCACCAAATTTTTGGCCAACCATAAATGCCCTGTATCAAAGGCTTCAATTTCTGGCTTTACTCCTAAGTTTTCCATCATCGACCCCATGGCTTCCAACATGCCGGGCGTATTTGTCATCACATAGTCTGCTTCTGCAAAATTCATTGTTCCACAATCTAGGGTGCAAATTTCAGGTAAACATTCGGCTATATGTGCTACACGTTCTTCTGCACTAGCCATATCTGTTGAATTTGAAAGTGGTAACGGGCTGTCGGGCGATCCAAAAACCATATCCCCGCCCATTCCTGCTGTTAGATTCAGAACCATATCTACTTCAGAATCTCTAACGCGGTCAGTAACCTCACGATAAAGCTTCAAGTCACGTGATGGCACACCTGTTTCAGGATCCCTGACATGGCAGTGAACAATTGCGGCACCAGCTTTTGCAGCTGCTATAGCACTTTCAGCAATCTCTTTTGGACTTCTTGGCACATGGGGGCTTCGGTCCTGTGAGCTCCCAGAGCCTGTGATTGCGCAAGTGATGAATACTTTTGAGTTCATTGAGAGGGGCATATTAATATCCTTTGATTATTATAAATTATCGTAATCCTCTTGCATTAAGTGAGTATGCACTATTAGACATAATATATGCAAAATTTACCAATGCTCAAATCTTTTCCGATTACTATCGATTTTTTAGTTTATGATCGGTTTTCAAATCATTGCATGGCAAACTGTTTAGAGCCTTTCAGAGCAGCAAATACCTTAAGTGCAAATGATGTTTATGAATGGAATTTTGTAACACTTGACGGATTATCTGTTCAAAGTTCCAGTGAATTAAGGTTAATGCCTGATCAAAAATTTGGTGAAACTAAACGAGCAGATTTTTTATTCATTATAGCTTCATACGATTTTCGAAGACATGATAGTGTGGCGTCAAGGCGAGCGCTTCGGGCAGCAATGAAGCGATATAAAAATATTATAGGATTAGATTCTGGTCCATGGATGATGGCTGGGGCTGGTATAATAGATAATCATCGTGCGACAGCTCATTGGGATATTATTGATGAATTTTCAGAAGAATTTGTAGAGGTTAATGTTGAACGGCAAAAATATATTTTTGATGGAAATATAGGGACTTGTGGTGGAGGAATGGCTGCTTTCGACCTCAGTCTGTCAATCATAAGAGAAATAAATGGTGTCACAGTTGCACTCGACGTTGCTTCTATATTTTTGAGTGGAGCTGATTTACCTCAAGAGTATAGAACAAATACCGTTTGTAAGATTCAAGAGGTGCAAAAAGCTTTGGAAATAATGCACGAAAATATTGAAGATATTTTATCAATACCGAATATTGCAAACAAAATTGGTATTAGTTCTAAACAATTACATAGATTTTTTTTAAAAGATCTAGGGCAGTCACCAAAAAAAGTTTATTTAAACACAAGATTATCATTTGGAAGACATCTTTTACAGGCGACACAAAAGCCTATCAATGAAGTTGCTTTAAGATCAGGGTATGAAAATGTTAGTGCATTTTCCCGCGCTTTTAAGATGCGATTTGATCAAACTCCTAGTGAATATAGGAATCATTTTAATTAAAAAAATATTTACTTTATGTGTAAATAATAAAAAGGAAGTTTGTTAGGCAACGGTTCTTTTTACAGTATTAATAAATCTTTTTACGGTCTCAGAGTTTCCTGATTTTCTATATGAAATATATAGATCTATTAAGTCTTTGGATGGTTCAAACGGAACTAAGGAAACACCAGGTGGAGTTATATTCTTTACCCAAGCTGGCGCTAATGCAATACCAAGGCCGTGCGCTACAAACTGAAGTAAAGTGGACTTATCGATAATTTCACAGACAATATTTGGTTGAGCGCCAATTTTCCGAAAGCCATTCCATAAAGCCTCGTGAAGTATTGGTCGAGCATGTTTGGGGTACCCAACTATTGGTTGATCTGCGATGTCAGATACTGAAAGGGACGCAGAACGTGAAAGTGGATTAGTATCAGCAAGAACGACTACGATAGGTTGACGATGTAGAAGTTTGCTTGTGATAAAATCGTCCTCTTGAGCAGTTCTAACAAATGCTACGTCTGTACGATGAGCAATTAACTCCTTTGAGTGCTGTCCTGAAGAAGAAATTTCCAATATTTGCACATGTGCAGTTGGATCTATTTGGCGAAATTTAAGCAAAGTCTTTGGTAGCAAAATTGAAATTGCTTCATCTACGCCGCTCACACGGACATTGTGTAGGTCAGATTCAGCTGTATGGACAACATTAGAAACTGATTTTTCAATATCAGAAAGTATTCTCTTTGCATCTTGAAGGAACTCTGATCCGGCTTGGGTCAGGCTGACTTGACGGGTTGTTCTAAAAAGAAGCCGTGCGCCAAGTTCGTGCTCTAATGCAGAAACACGTTCAGATAGAGCCGGTTGGCTCAGCCCCAAACGAACACTAGCTCTTCTGAAGTGAAGTTCTTCAGCAACGGCTACGAAGCATTCCAGTTGTCTTATGTCCAATCAGATACCCTTTGTTAATTTATTTGATTACATTCACGCGCATTCTGTCGTCTAATTGGGTTTCAAAATTGTGTATTGCATTTGTATATTCCAATGTATCCAACGTGTCATCTCGCCCACGGATCAATGATGTTTGAGTAGATGTATCCATCTCAAACGGTATCAAAATTTCACCTGCTTTTATTGTTTGACTCAAAAGATCAATAGATATCTCTTCACCACTTTTATTTTTTGAATACTCTAAGAGTGTGTCTCTTGACTCACTAGAAACGATAGGGAGTGCAAGGCCATTTTTTCGTGCATTATCATAAAATATTCCAGCAAAACCTGTTCCTATGCATGCATTAATTCCAAGCTGGCGCATACCCCAGACCGCATGTTCGCGGCTTGATCCACAACCAAAATTATCACCAACCACTAAAATATTTGCTTGTTTCCAAGGAGCTTTATTTAAAATAAATTCTGGACGTTTTTGTCCTGTATTATCAAAACGCAAATCTGCAAACGTTCCATCTGCCAAGCCTTCTCGAGTGATTGTGATAAGAAAACGCTTTGGCATAATAACATCAGTATCGACGTTGGCCAGTGGCAATGGGGCGGCTATGCCTTTGATAGTTGTATTCATGTGCTTTTCTTTCATTTAAAGTTACGTACGTCAACCAAATGACCGGCTATGGCGGCTGCGGCAACCATTGCTGGTGACATCAGGTGGGTGCGTGCACCGCGGCCTTGTCGCCCTTCAAAATTTCTGTTGGTTGATGAAGCAACTCTTTCGCCATCCATAGCGATGTCATCGTTCATGGCTAAACACATAGAACATCCTGCTTCAGGGCGCCATTCGAACCCAGAAGTTTCAAAAATACTACGGAGCCCTTCCGCTTCTGCTTTAATACGCGTCATGGCAGAACCGGGAACTACTATTGCTTCAACACCTTTTGCAACTTGTCTGCCATCTAGTATTTTAGCGGCCTCTCGTAGATCCTCTATTCGACTATTTGTACAAGAGCCTATAAATGCCGTGTCGATAACGATCGATTGAGCCGATTGACCTTCGTCTAGCCCCATATATTCTAGTGATCGCTCTAAGGCTTTTTTAGCTTTAGGGGAAACATAGTCTTGGGCAGAAGGTACATGTGCAGTTATTGATATTGATTGATCTGGACTAGTTCCCCATGTGATCAGAGGTTCGATATCTGCTCCAGAAATCGTGACCTCTTGATCAAATATAGCATTGGGATCACTCACCCATTTTTCCCCTTTAAATTCAAATTGGCCACTATGAGGGTGGCCTTTCAGTGCTTTTTCAGTGGTTTCATCTGTTGCGATTAATGCCGCGCGTGCTCCTAACTCAACAGCCATATTACAAATAGTCATTCGACCAGCCATGTTAAGATTACGAATGGCAGAGCCAGCAAATTCCACTGCAAAGCCATTAGCGCCACCTGCGCCAATCACTTGGACAACCTTCATAATAATGTCCTTGGCTGTTACTCCAAGTGTCGTGTCTCCATCTATAGTGACGCGCATGGTTTTCATACGTTTATAACGAAGCGTTTGGGTGGCTAAAACATGTTCTACTTCAGAGGTGCCAATGCCAAAACCTAATGCACCAAATGCCCCGTATGTTGTAGTATGACTGTCTCCACAAGCGATCAGCATTCCAGGTACAACGAGCCCTTGTTCTGGAACTACTATATGTTCAATGCCTTGCCTAGGATCGCCTAGTCCGTAAAATGCAATCTCGTGAATAGTGCAATTTTTTTCAAGATTATCTATGAGCAACTTAGATTGCGCATCATGTGCTTCAACGCTACGGGTCGCGTTAACGTGGTCTACAACTGAAAGATGTGCTTCTGGCCTCCATACACTTAATCCTTTGCTTTCTAATCCGGAGAAAGCCTGTGGGCTTGTATATTCATTCATTATATGAAAATCGACGTAAATGAGCATATCGCCATCTGGTAGATCACAAACTTTATGTGCGTCCACAAGTTTGTCATATAGGGTTCGTGTCATTGAGCAGTTTCCTTCTTATGGATGGGATACTGAGAAAAGAATTCTAACATGTGTTTTGTGACTTCTTGTGGTATCTCCTCAGCCATATAATGTGTTGCATCAAGCGCTTCACCTTCGACATGAAGTGCACGTTGTCGCCAGAGATCTAGTGCATTAAAACAAGATTCAATAACTCCAAATTTCGCCCAAAGGGCCAAAATGGGCATCGTAAGTTTTTTTCCTTGGTCCGCATCGTCATGCTCTATATCAATGCTCGCAGCTGCACGGTAATCTTCACAGGTCGAATGTATTGTGTTGGGATCTTTAAAAGAAGCTAGATATTCTGCTAATGCTTCTGGGGAAAATGGATTTTGACCGTGTGCTTGATTTAAACACTTTAACTTCCAAAATCCTTCTGGATCTGCTGAGATCATTTTTTCAGGCAATGGATTTGGTTGTGTTAGAAAAAACCAGTGCCAATATATCTGCGCAAAATTTGCACTAGTACCAGCATACATTTCCCGTGTAGGTGCAATATCTAATAATACCATGGCTTCAATACGATCGGGGTAGTCAAGGCCAAGTCGATGTGCAACCCTAGCTCCTCGATCGTGAGCACCAACCAAAAATTTATTGTGTCCCAATCGTTTCATCATGGCGACTATATCCTTTGCCATGGCTCGCTTTGAATAAGGATAGTGATTTGCGTCAGTGCTTGGCTTTTCAGAGGCGCCATATCCTCGCAGATCTGGGCAAATGACTTGATATGATCCTGAAAGAATTGGCGCCACAGCATGCCACATTGCTGATGTTTGAGGGTAGCCATGAAGAAGGACGATTGGCTTTGCGTTTTTTGGTCCAGAACGGCGAACAAATAAATTTGCACCATCTCCTTCAATATATTCTTCCACAAAATCCTTAAACATTTAAAACTCCAAATAGAAATTAAGCTTATTTTATTATACAGGTTTAATAGGAATGTTTAATCGTAAAAACTGATCAGTAATTGCGACTATTAAAATAGTCAAATTCCGATAGTGTGCTATATGATATCTACATTTTTAATTGGGAGGATATAATGAAAATGTTTTTAAAAGCTGCATGTCTTGCAGCCGTAGCATCAGTGCCATCAGTTGCTTCTGCAGCGTGTGATAGTGGTGAAGTGGTTATCAAGTTCAGTCACGTTACTAATACTGACAAACATCCAAAAGGTATAGCTGCCACACTCTTGGAGCAGCGAATTAATGATGAGATGAATGGTAAGGCCTGTATGGAAGTTTATCCAA
>ERZ1048068.2812-NODE-2812-length-11925-cov-6.548694_pt1 | contig 11925 bp, 9 predicted proteins | sample MGYA00383098_ERZ1048068 | MGnify/ENA primary metagenome ERZ1048068 (study PRJEB29581, sample SAMEA5548368) | metagenome | biome: marine; feature: coastal; material: water | depth 1 m | study: Short-term variability in the microbial, nano- and picoplankton... | reverse complement strand
CACTCCATCTTTGTATCTTAAATCTATCATACTAGGTATTTTATTATTAATGCTCAAATAATCTAAGGTTTCTTTAAATAGTTTAAATTTATTATTATTTAGAGTTTTACCAAGTCTTATGTTGGTATTATCAAATTTTAATGACCAACCTGATACATAATTATATTGAATTAAATTTAATGTATTAAAGTCTTTAAAATTGTTATCCTGAATAAAATTAATTATTTCTAATACATTGTAGAGGTCTTTAATTTGACCATTAACCCTTAAGACATCCTTTTCACCTGAAGAATACTTAAATTGATCAAGATTCTCATCAACATAAAACTTATTGTTTAAAATAAAAAGAGGTTTTTTAGAATAAATATAAATCTCGATAGTATTTAGAAAGGGAGATTTTTTCAATATGTAGTCTTCTATCCAATCTTGATTTTTAATAAGGACGGATAGAGAGGATGTTGATTCTAAAAATTTTGCCTCCTCTATAAATTCAAACTGTGATTTATATTTTGGTGTATTCTCAAAAGAAATTTTTATATCGAAGTCCGTTAATGCGCTCATGCTAATAAATAATAAAAATAAGAGTAAGAATTTAATTTTTTGCATTTATAATTTTTTTTATCAATTGAGAAAAAGATATATTCTTTAATTTTGCTGCCAAAGGAACACAACTATGAGATGTCATGCCCGGAGCTGTATTTATCTCAATTATAAAAAAGCGCCCATCCCCATCTTGCATAAAATCTATTCGTGCCCATCCAAAACAATCCAATGCATTAAATGCTTCTAGGGCAATATTTTTAATATCTTTTAATTCAGAGCTATTAAGGCTTGATTCAGAGAGGGATGTATTATTTGAAATATATTTTGCGTCAAAATCATAAAAATTATTAGTCGTATTAATCTCTACAGGTGGCAAGCACTGACCATCAAGAATTGAAACTGTAATTTCTTTTCCTACTATTGATTTTTCAAATACAAATTCTCTATTTGGGTTTGAGCATTTCTCTATAGCATTTTTAAAATTATTTATATTCGATATTTTAAAAATATCAATACTCGACCCATCCTCTGAGGGTTTTATGAAAAATTCATTTCCAATTTTTGAAACCACATAATTATAAAGATTTTCTAAGCCATCTCTTAAAAATGTTTCATGCAAGTTTTTAACACTTAACCATGTTGGAGTTGCTATATGATTAGAAGATAGTATTTCCTTGCAAAGTTTTTTATTCCAGGTATTAAAACAAGCAAATTGGCCAGAGCCAGTATATTTTATGTTATTTTTATCAAGAAATTTTTGAAGATCCCCACCCTCACCTTCATATCCATGAAGGGCAATAAAAGCAATGTCATATTCTTTTAAACTGGGGAGTTTTTGTAAAGAAATAAAATCTAATAAATCTGATTGAATACCCTCTTCTTTAAGGCTATTTTGAACAGCAGCTCCGCTAATAAGAGAAATCTCTCTCTCAGCTGAACTTCCACCATAAATAACAACAACCTTTGTTAAACTTTCCATTCTTCTTTAATTGATTCGCATACCTTTGAGATACTTCCTGCGCCTTGTGTAACAAAAATATCAAAATCATTTGAATTTAATTCAATATACTCATTAATCTTGTCATGTGAGTTTATGTGATAGCAATTAAGATGCCCTGTTTGCTTTAATGAATAAACTAAAGATTTTGAATTAATTCCTTTTATAGGTTTTTCACTTGCGGCGTATATGTCTAGCATTATCAATGTTTCTGTTTTACTTAATACACTGATAAATTCATTGAAAAGTTGAGCTGTTCTTGAGAAGCGATGAGGTTGAAAAATAATACATACTCTTTTTGATGGAAATTCTTGTTTAATTGCATTGATATTTGATAGAACTTCCAATGGATGATGGCCATAATCATCAATTAATAATTTATTTTCTCCATTTATAGTAAGATTATGTTTTTCATAGCGCCTTCCAACCCCAGAAAACTCTTTTAAGCCCTTTTTTACTTTTGATATTGGTAAGCCCTCTTCAATACTAACAACCGCTGCTGCAGATGCATTGTATATATTGTGCTTACCTGGACATGGTATCTTAAAATTGTAGCTCTTATCTTTATGTTTATGAAATAAAATGAAAGATTGAAAACCATGTTTATATGCAGTCTCAAGAATTTGAAAGTCTGATGATTTAGAGAAGCCAAATGTTATTTGTTTTCTAGATATTGATTTAGATATTTTTTTTATATTTTTATCATCATTGTTTAGAACAATGTATCCAAAGAAAGGTACATTTTCTAAGAAAGATACAAATGCATTGAGGAGGTTTTCAAATTTATTGTCATAATGAACTAGATGATCATCATCAATATTTGTAACCACTGCTGCATTAGGATGGAGATGTGTAAATGACCCATCACTTTCATCGGCCTCAGCCATTAAATACTTCCCGCTCCCTAAATCAGAATTATTTTCAGTGCTTAAAACCTTTCCTCCGATAACGTATGTTGGACTAAGGTTAGCTTCACTAAATATTTTAGCGAGCATACTTGTAGTAGTTGTCTTCCCATGACTTCCAGCTATTGCAATGCTGTCATAACCTCTCATTATGCTGCCTAGCATTTCAGCTCTTGGAATTGTTGTAATTCCAAGCTCTTTTGCTTTTCTAACTTCAGGATTTGAGCCCTGAATTGCTGAAGAAAGTACCAATAAATCTACATCTTTTAAATTAGATTTACTATGCCCTAAATAAACTTTTGCCCCTTCAATTTTAAGTCTTTCTAGATCCGAAGAAATTAAAAGATCTGATCCTGAAATCTTATAACCTTTTTGCAGTAATACTCTTGCAATGCCTATCATTCCAGCACCACCAATCCCGACAAAATGAATTTTTTTTATTTTTTTAAATGCATTCATATATTTTCAATAATAGCGCCTGCTATATGATCACTAGCTTGGAAGTGTTTATGATTATCTTGATTTTGCCATTCTTTATAAAGCTTTTCTTCATTAATTTTATCTATAAGGTTTTTAAGCGCATGAATACCATTTTTTTCTTGATGTATTAAGCCTAATTCAATATTCATTATATGTTTTGCATTATGAAGTTGATGGTTATCTATTGCCTGAGGAAGGGGTATCATTAAGGCTCCTTTAGACATCGAAGATACTTCGGATATTGTAAGTGCACCTGATCTGCATATTACATAATCACACCAAACTATCTGCTCACTTGGGTCATCAAAAAACTCTTCGACCTCATTATTTATGCCTGCTTCCTTATATAAGTTACTTACTCCATCTTTTTTTCCGATACCGCATTGATGTCGCACTTCTACTTCAAATTTATTATTTTTAAAGCAAGATGGTAAAATTGTATTTAAATAATCAGAACCTTGACTACCTCCGGTTATGTAGATCTTTATAGTATTGCTTTCAGAGGTAGTGGATTCTTTTATTGTAAAATTATCTCTAATCGGATTTCCATACACTTTGCTGTTTTTCAAAGGCTTGCTTAATGGAAAGCCTAAAAAATTAATTACAGAAAATCTTGAAAGTAATTTATTTGCTGTACCCATAATTGAATTTTGTTCTTGGGTAAATATTTTTACACCTGACATTAAAGATGCAATTCCAATTGGAATAGTTATAAATCCTCCAAATCCAATCATGGCTTTAATTTCATTGGCTTTAATAAATCTTCTAATTTCAAAAACTTTAGAAAGTATATTGATTATAGAAAAAAATTTATTAAACAAAGGCTGTCCCCTGACACCATCTATATCTATTTTTTTATATTTGAAATCTAGCCCTTTAAGAGCATTTTTTTCAATTTGAGACCCATTCCCAATAAAAAAAACTTTACACCCTTTTAATTTAAGTTTTTTCCCAACCTCAATAGCTGGGTAGACATGCCCGCCAGTTTTTGCTGCTGCAATGATAATATTCATAAGGTCATATTAATTTATTTTCATTATTTATTCTAAGTACTATTGCGACTAAAGACATCATTATAATTATGCTTGTCCCTCCATAACTTATAAAAGGAAGTGTTAATCCTTTTGTGGGAAGAAGTCCTATATTAACTGCAATATTAAATAAAGATTGAGAAGCAAATAGCATCATTGTTCCAAAACAGACTAAACCTTGAAATATTCTTCCTAAATTAATGCTATTTATCGCAACTTTTGTAATGCCAAAAAATAAAATTACGTATGCGGCTATTAAAATGATACCTCCTATAACACCCAACTCTTCTACCAAAATTGCAAATATGAAATCTGTATGAGCCTCTGGTAAAAAGAAGTTTTTTTGAAAGCTATTTCCAAGCCCTAATCCAGCCCAACCACCTTGACCAATGCTTATTAAAGAATTTGCCAATTGATATCCACTTCCAAAAACAACTTCTGAGTCAAATGGATCCATAAAAGCCATCATTCTTGCAATACGCATTGGTGAAGTAGAGATAGCAGCAATGCCTAAAAGAAGGATAAGAACTGAAAGAAGAAAAAACTGAAGAAAAGATATGCCTGCATAGAATAAAATAGCGACAACTACTAAACATATGATTGCTGTAGATCCAAGATCTGGTTGAGACATAATCAATAAAGATATAATTGATAAAAGCGTCAAAGGCTTTAAAAAATTTCTTAATGAATAGAGCTCAGATGATCTTCGATAACAATATCCTGAAATATAAATTATGAGGCTAAATTTGCAAATCTCTGATGGCTGGATGCCTATTGAACCAAACCTAATCCACCTTATACTTCCATTTACCGATGATCCAATATCAGGAATAAAAAGAGCAATAAGTAAAAATATACTAATTAAAATTAGTAGCCAGTCTATTTTTAAAAGAAAGCTTGATGGAATTATCAAAAATATAGACATTGATATTAAGCCTGCTGAAACAAATAGTAGCTGGCGAGAAATATAATAAAAAGGGTCAGCAGTTTGAGCCTCTGCAATAAAGATACTTGCAGATGAAATCATAATTAGGCCAAGTAAAACTAAAAAAATAAATGGAATAATAATTAAGTAGTTATTTTTATCTAAACTACCCATAACTTCTTTTCTTTGATTAATTGATTAAAGTGATTCCCTCTTTCCTCAAAATTTTTGTAATCTAAACCACTTGGAAAGCCTGGAGAGAAAAGGATACCTATGTCTTTGTCTAAATCTTTAACGTAATCCAGAGTGCTCTCTAAGTCATTAAAAACTTTTGAGTTACAGTGAATAATGCACTCCAATAAACTATCTGAATGCTTTCCAAAAATAAGAACTTGTGAGGGGCTTGAAATATGCAGTTCAGGATAATCTTCTTTCTTGGGATCACCGCATATTAGTAAGATAAAGTCTTTATGATCAAAATAGGAGCTTGCTTTATTAAGAGCATATTTTAATGAATGGTTATTAGTAGACTTTGAATCATTAATAATATTTTTAGAAATATGTTCATACCTATAGGGTAAATTTTTTAAACTAAACTTTTTTCTTTGAACTCCTGTAATCCATGAGGAGAGAGTATATGGATTAACTTCATCACTAAATTTCTTTGCATTTCTAATTTTTTGCTTTGCATTAAAATAGTCATCAAAGCTTCCATGATAGTCTAAATGATCTGGTTCAATGTTTAGGAGAACACCATAGTCAAGAGTGTTGAGCTTCATTTTATCAAGCTGAAAGCTTGAAAGTTCTATAATCGTGTATTCCGCTCCATTATTAATAAAATCAAGGACTGGATTTCCAAAATTACCAGCTAGATTTACTTCAAAATCTTCTCCCATGATTTGAGATAAATGAAAGCATGTTGTGCTTTTACCATTTGTACCTGTGATGCCAATTTTAATTGATTTATCTTCTTTAAAAAAAACATCCATGTCTGTAAATACTTCTGAATTAGCACTAAGATCATCAAATATTTTTCTTGGAATTCCAGGGCTGCAATAAACTTGATCGTAATCTTTGATATTATATTCAAAACTATATTTTTTTAAATTTGCATCATATATATCAAAGCTAATATCTTTTTTTCTCAAATATTTTTTAAAGGACTGGCCTGTCTTACCAAAACCATAAATCAAAGCTTTCATAAGCTATGATTACCTGAGCTTTAGTGTGGCCAAAGCTATAAGAATCAAGATTAAAGTTATAATCCAGAATCTCACTATAATTTTTGGTTCAGGCCAGCCCTTGAGCTCAAAATGATGGTGAATTGGTGCCATTAAAAATACTCTCTTGCCTCTTGTTTTAAAAGATATAACCTGAATTGCAACGCTTAGAGTTTCAAGAACAAATACTCCAGCCATAATTGCAAATACTAGCTCATGTCTCAAAATAACAGCCATTATTCCCAATATTGCTCCAAGGGTTAAAGAGCCTACATCGCCCATGAAAATTTGAGCAGGATAGGTGTTGTACCATAGGAAACCAATGCCTGACCCAATCAAAGCACCGCAAAAGACTATTAACTCCCCTGATAATTCTAAGTGTGGCAAATATAAATAGTCAGCAATAATTTGGTTACCCATACCATAAGCTATTAACCCTAAAGCTCCAGCTATTAAAACCGAAGGCAATATAGCTAGACCATCCAAACCATCTGTTAGGTTCACAGCATTAGATGACCCTATGAGAACAAAAATACCTATAAATATAAAAACTCCACTACTCATAGGGATTATATAGTCCTTAAAAAAAGGCACAATAAAAGATATTTCTGCAATATTCTGATGTGAGTTATATAAATATGTAACTATTGCAAAGGAGAAAACAAATTGCATTAATATTTTTTGTTTTGAAGTTAGGCCATCTGAGCTTTTATTTTTTATTTTTAAATAATCATCAAGAAAGCCAATCATTGCAAATAAAAGTGTTGTGAAGATAACTACCCATATGTATCTATTACTTAGATCTGCCCACAAGAGAGTTGATATTAAAAGAGATGATATTATTAATACACCGCCCATAGTCGGAGTACCTGTCTTTTTATAATGTGATTTGGGCCCTTCTTTTCTTACAAACTGTTGAAATTGTATTTCCTTGATTTTATTTATAAATAACGGTCCAAGAAAAATTGTAATTAATAATGCTGTTATAGTTCCGCCCAAAGTTCTAACCGTTAGATATCTGAGCACATCAAAGCCAGGGTCTATATCGACAAGAATGGATCCAAGATATTCAAACATTAATAAATTTTTCCATTTTCATACCTCTAGACCCTTTTATCAAAACTATATCATTTGATTTTACATTGTTCTTAATGAAATTTTTTAAATCTTCTTCAGATTCAAAGAAAAATCCATTATCTCTAAAAATTTCTACGGAATATTTGGAGTCTTTTCCAAAACCTAAAATAAGATCTACTCCTTTTTCTAAGGCATACCTGCCAACTTCTTGATGAAATTTTTTACTCTTTGGACCCAATTCAAGCATGTCGCCTAATATTAATAATTTTCTTTTACTATTTTCACATAGCAAATCAATGCTTTTTTTGACAGAGTCTGGGTTTGCATTATAGGTATCATCAATGAGCACTGATTTATTAATCCAATCTAACTGAATTTGTCGCGAAGTAAATTTATCTATTTTTAATATTTTTTTCTTAAAAGAATCATCGCTCTCCTTGGTTAGATAGTTAACTATATAAGCAACAAGTATATTATCGATATTGTGTTTACCCTTTAGATCAGTTTTAACTTCAATAGTGACGTTGTTAGATGAAGAGTTAATACTAAATTCCATTCCATATGAATCATGCTTTTCATTGCTGAAGTAAAAGTCGTTATTAGGGTTAGATCCAAATGTAATTATATTTACATCATTTCTAATCTCCCTCCAATAATCTAAATGTTCTTTATTTTGACCAGGTACTATTAAATAGCCATGCTTAGAAATATTATCTATTAATTCAGACTTCACCTTGAGGACACCCTCAAGATTTTTAAGATTCTCTAGGTGAGAGTTACCAATATTAGTAATAATTCCAATATTAGGCTTCAAGATTGAGCTAAGGTATTCAATGTCACCTATCTTTGATGCGCCCATTTCAATTATAAGATTTTTAGAATTTTTATTAGCGTTAATTATGCTTAATGGCATCCCTATCTCATTATTAAAATTTTTGATAGTTCCAGATGACCTCGGTAAAATTTTAGAAATTATTTTTGTTGTGGTTGTTTTTCCATTGCTTCCTGTGATGCCAACAACATTACCATCAAAAGATTTTAAAATATTGCTAGCAATCTTTTTAAGTGCAGATACTGAGTTATCAACATAAACTATATTTTCGTTTTTATGATTTATGTATTTTCTACTATCAGTAATTACAAGATATGCGCCTTTGTGAATTGCATCTTCAACGAAATCATTTCCATTAAAGTTATTTCCCTTGATGCCTATAAAAAGAGAGCCTTTTCTAATTGTTCTTGTATCGGTAGAAATGTCTTTTATATCTATATTTTTTGGGGCTGACTGGTTTAAATAATTAGATAAATCATTTGAGTCACTTATAAATTTCATTAACTACCTCATAATCATTAAAATAAATTATCTCCCCATTAGTCTCTTGCGTATCCTCATGACCTTTTCCAAGAATGACCAAACAATCATTATTGCCTATTAATTGTGACCCTCGAATAATTGCCTCTTTTCTATCTTCAATTATCAAAACATCTTTGATATCGTTGCCAATTGAAGCATCATTAAAAATATCTTTAAACCTCTCACTTCTAGAGTTATCTGAAGTAAAAATAACTTTATGTCCATATTGAATTGCTGCAGCGAGCATCTTAGGTCTTTTTTCTTTATCTCTGTCTCCCCCACAGCCAAAAATAATAATTAATTTTTTATAGCTATCATTTATTGATGATAAAAAGAAATCAAAACCTTCTGCATTATGCGCAAAATCAATAATTACATTAGCAGGTATTTTAGAAATAATTTGTGCTCTTCCTGGGGGCATATTTACACGATTCATTAATATGGTAGGAGAGTTTAAGTTTGCATCATATTCTGGATATTTTCCATATTTTCCATATTCAGTACACAATATATCTCCTAGCGGGATTTCAGGGCTATAAAAATCTCTAACTGAAATATTTGTGGAATCGCAGCTCATAACAATACTAAATACTAGATTATGGATATTAAACTCAGGATAAATGTCACAAACATAATCTATATGACCTTTATCACTTAATGTAAATAGATTTTTTTTATCATTGTTTACAGGTTCATTTATGCGGCAATGAATATCAGCATTATTATTAACAAAGCTAACAGTTTGTAACGTTTCATGATTTGCATAGTATTTTCTTAGAACATGACTATTTTTGTTGATGTTATCTATGCCAATATATTTTTTGCCCTGATTATGGACAAGATCAAAAATTTTAAATTTACACTTTTCATATTCATCAATGCTTTTATGGTAATCGATATGATCCGATCCAATATTCATTAATGCTGCCTTGCTAAATGGAATGTGCTTTAGCCTGCCTTGGCTTAAAGCATGAGAAGATACTTCAATATTTATAGTTATATTTGCGGGATTTATATATTCAAAAATATCTGAATTATTCGAAATCTTTTCAAGAATTTCAAAGATTTCGAACAAATCTGGTGTGGTATTTTTGGATATCGAGGTATCAAAATTTCTATAGCTATAGTCCCCATTCTCTGTGTTGCTATAGCCATAATTAAAACCAAGTGTGCCTACATATATCGAAACTGTATTAGTATCAAATTTATAAAATGATTCTTGCAATTGAAATGCCATATATGCTGAAGTCGTCTTACCGTTAGTACCTGTAAAACCATAAAAATTTGGGATTTTATATTCATGACATAAACTACTAACAAATTTATATTCTCTATAGAGTTCGCAAAGAAATATTAATAACTTGTTATATACACATAAACTAAATTCATCATAAAAATCTATTAATGTCCCAATATGTATACTGTATTTTTCACTATCTTCAGATGCTCTCCATGGTTTATCTATATCTTCAATATAAAAAATTTTGTTTTCTAGATCTTTATTGTTAATTTTAAAATTTGGATCATCGTGAACTGCTACAGAAGCCCCTAAATTTAGAGCTTCTTCTATAAATTTACTGCCATGAACTTTAGTTCCTTGCAGGCCAAAAAATATGGAATTTTTTCTAATTTTTTTTGATGAATTCGTTGCATGAGTTATTTCAATATCATCAGGAAACATAATTCCAAGAATATCCCCGAGCTGTTTTACCTTTTGTTTATTCATCTGATGTATAGCCTAAATAATTAAGTGTATCTTCAGCGATCTTAGAAAAAACTGGTGCAGCCACTGATCCTCCGGAGTAAGCATTTAAATTTGGATTATCTATTGAAACCAAAATAGTTACTGACTGTGTTTGGTTTTGAATTGGAGCAATTCCTACAAATGAGGCTCTGTATGAATCATCTTTATAACCAGAGGATGCTACCTTGTGAACCGTTGAGGTCTTTCCACCAACTTGGTAATTTTTTACATTAGCCTTTCTGCCAGTTCCATATTCAACTACTGCTTTTAAAGAGTCTGCTACATATTTTGCAGATTGGCTTGAAACAACCTTTCTTGAAGTAACTGGTGTCCCTTTAATTAATATAAAATCTTTTAAAATTCCTTTATTAGCAAAAACTGAATACGCAGAAGCTAATTGATATGGGCTTACTTCAAAACCATAGCCGTATCCTAAGGCAGCAAGCTCTTTATCACTTATATTATCTTTAAAATTTATATATCCATATGATGAAGATGGAAAATTGATTGAAATAGGTTTTGTAAAACCATAATTGAGATAGTTGTTTTTTAGATCATTGTATCCAATACTTAATGCTATTTTAGAGGCGCCCACTTGACTAGAATAAGCAATAATATCCATAGGTTTTAGAAATTTATAATTTTTAGGATCTACAATTATTTTATTATTAATTTTTAATCTTTGAGGTGTACTAATTTCATTACTTATATCAACTGAACCATTTTCAATGCCTATTGATAATGCAATTGGTTTAATAGCAGAACCAAATTCATAAGAATCTACTAGAGCTCTATTTTTTTGAATAACTCTCATGGGGTCATTTGGATTATATGAGGGGTAGCTTGCTAAAGCCAAAACCTCTCCGCTTGAATTATCTAAAATTATTGCACTTCCTGATTCGGCATTATTATTCTTTATAGCCTCTACGAGATGTTTATAAGCAAAAAATTGAACAGTAGAGTCAATTGTTAAAACTATATCTTTTCCTTGAAATTTTTTTAATACCTCGATAGGTTTAGAAATTATTTCTTGCTTAGCATTTTTATATAACTTTTCCCTGCCATCAGAACCAGATAGCATGTAATCATAGCTTTTTTCTATTCCCTCTTGCGGTCCATCTTTTCCATAGAATCCAATTAAAGGAGATATCTGGTTTCCAAGAGGGTAATGTCTGCTATGTCTAGTCTCCACCTCAAGTCTATTAAAATTTAGATTTTTAATAAATGAGTGTTCTGAGGCAGAAATATTTTTCTTTAACAAAGTTTTCTTTAAGAATTTTTTCTTATTGAGGTTTTGGTTTGGTATATCTATTTTATTCTTTAAGCTCAGGAGTTTGTTGGAATTAAATCCACTAAGCGCATAAAGATCATAATTAACAATAGATATTGCCAATGGAAAATTATTCCTGTCATAAATGCCTCCCCTTACTGCTTTGGTTTCCCTATATTTTATATATCTTTTTTTACCTTCTTTTTGAAGGAAGACTCCGTCTGAGACGCTGAGAGATATTAATTTAGATGCAATTGCAATTGCACAAATTATCAATGTTGCGCAAGCAATAATAAGCCTTAAATTTAATAATTTATTCTTTTGTTGCATCAATTATGATTATTTTTGGTTTTTGTTTAGACATACCAAGCACTTCCTT
>ERZ1048068.2802-NODE-2802-length-11953-cov-11.676080_pt1 | contig 11953 bp, 10 predicted proteins | sample MGYA00383098_ERZ1048068 | MGnify/ENA primary metagenome ERZ1048068 (study PRJEB29581, sample SAMEA5548368) | metagenome | biome: marine; feature: coastal; material: water | depth 1 m | study: Short-term variability in the microbial, nano- and picoplankton... | reverse complement strand
AGATTTGGTTGCTTTTAAAAATGAACTTGCTGTAATTGTGGTACGAAATCCAAGCAATCAGGTAAAAACATATCCTGTTGTAGAAATGGAATTTCATCCCCAGGCAAACCAAGTAGAGTATGTTATATGCCCTGCCCGCATTGACCAAAAAGTTGCTGCAAAAGCACGCAATATCGCCATACAAGTTTCTAAAGCCTTTGAGCACGTAGGGCTTTTAGCCGTAGAAATGTTTCAAACAATTGATGACCAAATTATAGTAAATGAAGTAGCTCCTAGGCCACACAATTCTGGCCATTACAGTATTGAGGCTAGTTACACAAACCAATTTGAACAACACATAAGAGCAATTCTAGATCTGCCTTTAGGCAGTACCGCTAGTAAAGTAGGTGGTATAATGGTAAATTTGGTGGGAGAACAAAATCACACTGGCGATGTAGTCTATCAAAATATGGAGAAGATTATGGATATGGATGGGGTAACACCCCATATTTACGGTAAGAAACAAACGCGCCCTTTTAGAAAAATGGGCCACGTTACCATTGTAAATGAAAATATTGATACCGCAAGAGAGATTGCACAGCAAGTAAAAAAATGTATTAAAGTAATAAGCAAATAATTATGAAAGTAGCAATAGTAATGGGATCCACCAGTGATATGCCCGTAATGCAAGATGCCATAGATATCTTACAAGGATTTGACATAGAAATTGAAGTAGATATTGTTTCTGCGCATCGCACACCAGAAAAACTATTTAACTTTAGTAAAAATGCCCATACTCGGGGTATAAAAGTAATTATTGCAGGAGCCGGTGGCGCAGCTCACCTCCCTGGCATGGTAGCCTCTTTATCTCCACTACCTGTAATTGGTGTACCTGTCAAGTCAAGCAATAGCATAGACGGTTGGGACTCTGTATTATCTATCCTTCAAATGCCTGGTGGAGTACCCGTTGCAACTGTTGCCTTAAATGGAGCCAAAAATGCAGGTATCTTAGCTGCGCAAATTATTAGCACTTCAGACACCTGCGTGCTAGATAAAATAATTGCCTATAAAGAGGGGTTAAAAATAAAAGTTGAACAAAGCGCTAAAAACCTTTAATACTAATTTAGCTCCATTTTTTTCCAAACCCTTAGACGCTACATCCTAACTTATGGACAATCCATTATTACAACACTTTGACCTAGCTCCTTTTTCTAAAATCAATAATGAGCACTATCTACCGGGCATTAAAGCGCTCATTGAAACCACCAAACAAGAGGTAGCTGATATTACAAAAAACCCAGACGTCCCAACCTTTAAAAACACAATTGAGGCCCTCGAGAATACGGGAAAAGCACTAGATAGAGCTACAAGTATTTTTTTTAATTTAAATAGCGCAGAAACAAATGATCAAATCCAGCAAATAGCGCAAGAAATTTCTCCACTATTATCAAATTTCTCGAATGATTTACTGCTCAACCAGGACCTTTTTAAACGAGTGAAAACCATATACGATCTCAAACAAACCCTAGATCTGAATGGAGAACAGCAGATGTTGCTAGAAAAACAATACAAAGGATTTGCCAGAAATGGAGCCAATTTATCTGAGAAGAAAAAAGCACAACTTCGTAGTATCGATACCCAGTTATCTAAACTAGGTTTAAGTTTTGGTGAAAATGTACTTGCCCAAACAAACGCCTTTGAATTATTGATAGACAAAGAGCAAGATCTAGCGGGCTTGCCAGCGGGAGAAAAAGAAGCTGCCAAACAGATAGCTAAAGAAAAAGGCAAAAAAGGTTGGATTATTACCTTAGACTATCCAAGTTATGTCCCGTTTATGAAATATGCACAAAACAGAGCCTTGCGTAAAAAACTAGCCCTGGCATTTGGTGCAAGAGCCTTTCAAGACAACCCACAAAATAACGAGCAACATGTTTTAGATATTGTAAAATTAAGATACCAAAGGGCCCAACTCCTAGGCTATAAAAGTCATGCACATTTCGTTCTAGAGGAGCGTATGGCACAATCACCAGAAAAAGTACACGGTTTTTTAAACGAATTACTAGTAAAAGCTAAACCGGCGGCTCAAAGAGAATTTAATGAGCTAGAAACATTTGCAAAAAAAATTGACGGGATAGACCAACTACAAAAATGGGACAGTGCTTATTATGCTGAAAAATTAAAACAAGAAAAATTTAGCTTAGATGATGAGCTACTTAAACCCTATTTTAAATTAGAGAACGTTATACAGGGCGTTTTTAGTGTGGCCAAGAAATTGTTTGACCTTGATTTTAAAGAAGATACAAGTATTGACACCTATCACCCAGATGTAAAAACCTACCGTGTACTTAATACAGAAGGTGAACTTGTTGCGATTTTTTATGCAGATTTTCATCCTCGAGCTGGCAAACGGGGTGGTGCTTGGATGACAAGCTATAAACCTCAACAAATAATAGATACCCCAGATGGAAAAGGTGAGATAAATGACAGACCTCACATCTCTAACGTTTGTAATTTTACAAAACCAACTGCCACAAAGCCCTCCCTATTAACTTTTGGTGAGGTTACCACTCTTTTTCATGAGTTTGGTCATGGCCTCCATGGAATGCTTGCAAACACAAAGTATAAAGGCCTAAGTGGTACCAATGTTTCATGGGATTTTGTGGAACTGCCAAGTCAAATATTAGAAAACTGGTGCTATGAAAGACAAACCCTAGAGTTATTTGCGACACACTACAAAACTGGTGAGGTAATTCCTATGGAGCTTATTGAAAAAATTAAAGCCTCTGCTACATTTCATCAAGGTATGCAAACCCTTAGACAACTTAGTTTTGGTTTACTAGACATGGCATGGCATGGCAGTGACCCTTCAAAGATAAGCTCTGTAAAAGACTTTGAAAACAGTGCTTTTAAAGACACCGCATTATATCCACAGACCCCTAGCACTTGTATGAGCACTGCATTTAGTCATATATTTCAAGGAGGGTACAGTGCTGGCTATTATAGCTACAAGTGGGCCGAGGTGCTTGACGCAGACGCTTTTGCTTATTTTAAGGATGAAGGAATTTTTAATAAAAAAGTAGCGCATAAATTTAAAGATTTTGTTTTGTCAAAGGGTGGCACTGAGGACCCTATGGAACTTTACATTAAATTTAGAGGGCAAAAACCAAATCCAGATGCCTTGTTGGAAAGAGCAGGGCTGGTTTAACAAGTATTAATTATGAAACTCATTTACCTTACCCTATTTACGGTCTTGCTTTATAGTTGCAAACAAACACCTTTAAAAGAGGTGATCAAAAAACAGCAGACAGAAAAGATAACTGTAGACACCACTTCTAGCGCTTCAATTTACAGCAACTTGCAAGGTACTTGGGTGAATATACAAAGCCCTGCAAGCACCCTAACTTTTGAAAATAAGACAGTGGTTAATAGCTACGATGGTGTTGTAGTTAAAAAAGATATTGGTTACAGTATACAAGATTCTTGTGCAGGAACTAATTTTAAAAATACGCCAATAGAAAAGGACAAATACATCGTAACATCCTCAGCTACTGCAGAGTGTTATTACATTGTTAAGCTAGACAAAGAAAATCTTATCCTAGGATTTTGGGGCGTTGAGAAACCCCTTAGATTTAAAAAAAAGATAGAAGAACTTTAGGGTTTTAAGTCAAAACAAAATATGACACCCACAATATAATTGCCCACAAACTAGCAATACCCTCTACCCAAAAAGAGGCAAAATATTTTGACTGATCTACCCTAGAGAGATATAAACAATAAGCTATAACCAAGCAAATAAAAAACAAGGGGGCTGTTTTACCAAAAACAAACGGCTGCTTTAACCCCTCAAACAATAAAGTTAAAATAAGTAACACACCGCCAATAATTTTTGTTTTTTGTACCCCAAGTAATTGAGGAAAGGTTACCAAAAAAGGCTTGTCTTGTGATAGGTCTCTAATTTCGAAAGGGACTATTAAAGCAAGTACAATAAAAAATCGTTGGGTAAAACAAATCCATAAATCTTGGCTAACATTATAGGCATAATATACTGGCACCAAAACAGTAAGGGCAGACCAAACTAGTGCTACTATAAACACTTTAACACCTGCCATAGAACGAAAGTTTTTTTGGTTTATGGAAGGAAAAACATACAGCAAGGTTAAAAAGCCAAGCACACCAAGTATTACCAACACTTTAAAATCTAATTGGCTTAAAAAATAAACTAACAAACAAAACACTGCCAAAGAAAATACTTGTAAGTTTTGCAAACTTCTAAGCTGGCTTTTGTGTTGAAACCCTGCTAACTCTGCATATTTAATAAAATTATAGCCTGTAATTGTCCCTAAAAAAGCAACCCAATACAATGCACCAGGAAGTGATATATCATACTCAATACCTGTCACAAATACAAGCCCTGTAACACCCATGGCAACATGTATACTGCTTTTTATGTAAAAAGAAAAAAAAGAGTGTAGCAATTTCACAATATAAAATTACATATTCCATGTCTTGAAACCCCCTAACAACTATACTTTTTAAAAAGAATGTTAGTAACATCGGTTTTTGGTTGAAAAATAAACGTTTGCAAAACGTTAAACATTTCATTTTTATTTTTTTTATGTTGTATTTTTGTACTCGTATTATTAGGGTATTTTTTTACCATAAATACCTTAAAATCAAACATTACATTTGTTCAATTAATACTATTTCCTTACCAAGGATAATGCTATGAATACAGACTCTTTTGCCCTTAGACATATTGGCCCACGTAAAGAAGACCTTGAAAAAATGCTTTACACTGTTGGCGCACAATCAATGGAAGAACTCATCAATCAAACCATCCCTGATGATATTAGGCTGGAAAAAGATTTAACGCTAGACATAGCAATGAGTGAACAGCAATATCTTGAGCACATTGGAGATCTTGCTACAAAAAATCAAGTTTTTAAAACCTATATAGGTCTTGGGTATCACCAGGCTATTACTCCTCCCGTAATACAAAGAAATATTCTTGAAAATCCAGGTTGGTACACGGCATACACTCCCTATCAGGCAGAGATTGCACAAGGACGTCTTGAGGCGCTGCTAAATTATCAAACCATGATTACAGATCTTACGGGCATGGAGCTTGCTAATGCCTCACTGCTAGATGAATCTACAGCTGCTGCAGAGGCAATGGCGTTGCTATTTGCAGTAAGAGAGAGACAACAAAAGAAAGATGGAGTAAACAAATTTTTTGTATCAGAGGATATCCTACCTCAAACACTTTCTTTACTTCAAACCAGAGCGACACCAATTGGAATAGAATTGGTTGTTGGAGATCATAAAAGTTTTGACTTTAGCTCAGATTTTTTTGCTGCTATATTACAATACCCAGGAAAAAGTGGGAAAGTTTATGATTTCAAATCTTTTGTAGCTCATGCCAATAATAACCAAATTAAAGTAGCTGTTGCCGCAGACATACTAAGTCTTGTAAAACTAGAATCGCCAGGGTCTTTTGGAGTAGATGTTGTGGTAGGTACCACACAAAGATTTGGTATCCCACTCGGTTATGGTGGGCCTCATGCAGCTTATTTTGCAACAAAAGAAGCTTACAAGCGTAATATACCTGGACGTATCATTGGTGTTACCAGAGATACAAAAGGAAATCGAGCTCTTCGAATGGCACTTCAAACAAGAGAACAGCACATAAAAAGAGATAAAGCCACTAGTAATATTTGCACCGCTCAAGTACTACTTGCAGTTATGGCGGGTATGTACGGGGTATATCACGGTCCAAAAGGACTTACATACATTGCAAACAAAGTACACAATCATGCTGCCACGCTTGCCAACGCACTAGAGGGTTTAGGATTTACCCAGACTAACGAAACATATTTTGATACCATTGCTGTAAAAACAGATGCTAGTAAAATTAAATTCTTGAGTGAGGCAAAGCAAATGAATTTCTATTATCCAGATCCAGAGACTGTCTCTATCTCGGTAAATGAAACCACTACCTTAAAAGACCTCAACAAAATCGTTGCACTCTTTGCAGAGGCAAACCATAAAGAAGCGTTTAAAATTACAGAAATTAGTGTTGGAAACTCCATTCCAAAAAGTATTGCTAGACAAACACCATTTTTAGAAAACAATGTGTTTAACTCTCACCACAGTGAGACAGAACTTATGCGTTACATCAAAAAACTTGAACGCAAAGATTTGGCCCTAAACCACTCTATGATTGCTCTAGGGAGTTGCACAATGAAACTCAATGCTGCTGCTCAAATGCTTCCTTTGAGCAATCCTATGTGGGGCAACATGCATCCATTTGTTCCTGTAGAACAAGCTGCAGGCTATCAAGTAATGCTTAAAAAACTTGAAGAACAACTTACAGAAATTACAGGTTTTGCTGGTACATCTTTACAACCAAACAGTGGAGCGCAGGGAGAGTATGCAGGGCTAATGGTCATTAGAGCATACCATGAATCTAGAGATGATCACCATAGAAATATATGCCTTATCCCATCCTCTGCTCATGGAACAAATCCTGCAAGTGCAGTAATGGCAGGAATGAAAGTAGTAGTTACAAAGGCAAATGAGGAAGGAAACATTGATGTAGAAGATTTGCGGGCTAAGGCAGAGGAGCATAAAGACAATCTTGCTGCACTTATGATTACCTATCCCTCAACACATGGTGTATATGAAAGTGCAATTAAAGAAATCACAGGTTTAATTCATGACAATGGAGGCCAGGTATATATGGATGGCGCAAACATGAATGCACAAGTAGCCCTTACAAACCCGGGCGCAATTGGAGCAGATGTATGTCATCTAAACTTGCATAAAACATTTGCCATACCCCACGGAGGTGGTGGTCCTGGCGTTGGCCCAATTTGTGTAGCAAAACAATTGGTTCCATTTCTACCTAGCAATCCATTAATTGAAACTGGCGGTGAACATGCCATTACCGCAATCTCTGGGGCTCCCTGGGGAAGTGCATTGGCTTGTTTGATTAGCTACGCTTACATATGTATGTTGGGAGAAAACGGGCTCAAAAAATCTACGCAGTATGCCATCTTAAATGCAAATTATATCAAAGAGAGGTTGGACGGTCATTTTGATGTATTGTATGCAGGAGAAAAAGGGCGGGCTGCCCATGAAATGATTATTGATTGCCGTCCATTTAAAGACCACGGCATTGAGGTTGTAGATATTGCTAAACGACTTATGGATTATGGCTTTCATGCTCCAACAGTATCCTTCCCAGTGGCAGGAACTATGATGATAGAACCTACAGAAAGTGAAAGCCTTCAAGAGTTAGATCGTTTTTGTGATGCAATGATATCTATTGGTCATGAAATAAAAGCAACAAGCAAGCAAGAGCCTAACAACGTTCTAAAAAATGCACCTCACACACAGGCGCTACTCACATCAGATACTTGGGATTTACCATATACAAGACAACAAGCCGCATTTCCACTAGCATTTGTTAGTGATAACAAATTTTGGCCAAGTGTTGCTAGAGTAGATGATGCATATGGAGATAGAAATTTAGTTTGTACCTGCGCGCCAATAGAACAATACATGGAAGTGTGATGCTATAGCATAAATTAAAAAATCCTCATTTTAGTGCACTAAAGCGAGGATTTTTTTTGTGCTAATTAACCTAAAACAACGATATACTTAACAAGTTACATTTAAAGAGAATTAGCATCTATAGTGCATTCTTTTTCCTACATTAGCAAAAAATTTATACCATGGGCATTACCATTACGGGAACTGGAAGTTATATACCAAAAGAGATTACTAGTAACAAAGATTTTGAGAATCACGATTTTTACAATGAGGACGGAACTAGTTTTTCCCTTCAAAACGATGTGATTATTGAGAAATTTAAGGCCATCACTGGAATCAGTGAGAGAAGGTATGCTCAAAAAAAATATAGCACTTCAGATATTGCCTCTTTTGCAGCACAGAAAGCTATAGATTTTGCAAAATTAGACCCAGAAACATTAGATTATATCATTGTAGCTCATAACTATGGAGATGTCAAGCATGGCAGTAACCAAAGTGATACTGTACCAAGCCTAGCCTCTCGTGTAAAAAGTAATTTGCAGATAAAAAATCCATCGTGTATTGCTTATGATTTAATTTTTGGTTGTCCTGGTTGGCTAGAGGCAATGATCCAAGCCAATGCCTTTATAAAAGCAGGTATAGCAAAAAAATGCCTTGTTATTGGCGCAGAAACATTATCTAGAGTTACAGACCCTCATGATAGAGATTCTATGATATATAGTGATGGTGCTGGAGCAACAATTATAGAACATACAGAGCATACAGATGGAATTATCTCGCATGCTACCGCTACCCATGCCCTCGAGGAGGCAAATTACATTTATTTTGGTAACAGTAATAATCTAGAAGACCAAGATTCTGGAAAGTACATAAAAATGAATGGTAGAAAAATCTATAATTTTGCCTTAACTAATGTTCCAAAGGCTATGAAAAATTGTTTGGAGGACAGTGGATATGACATTAAAGATGTAAAGAAAATATTGATCCATCAAGCCAATGAAAAGATGGATGAAGCTATTGTAAAAAGATTCTATGGCCTTTATGATTTGCAGGCACCACAAGACATCATGCCAATGACTATAAACACTCTCGGAAACTCAAGTGTTGCAACAGTTCCTACACTTTACGATCTCATCATAAATAACAACATGCAAGGGCATAGTATTAAAAAAGGAGATCTTATTATGTTTGCCAGTGTTGGTGCAGGTATGAATATTAATGCAATGGTCTACAAAGCATAATCATGTATCCAGGGAACTATCCAAAAAAAAGATACAGAATTACCAAGGCTTTTGTAGAGCAAACCATATCAAAACAAGAAAAAATCATTGATCTTGGTGTGGTAAATCCATTTTCTGAAATTTTAAAAAAAGAAGGATATAATGTCACAAATACAAATGGAGAAGATTTGGACATCAATACAAAAGCAGTGCAGGTAAACGGGTATGAGGTTGCTACTGCATTTGAAATATTTGAACACCTTGTATCACCCTATAACGTTCTAAAAGATATAAAAGCTAAAAAATTAATTGCCTCTGTACCTCTTAAGTTGTGGTTTGCATCAGCGTATAAAAGTAAGACAGACCCCTGGGATAGACATTACCATGAATTTGAAGATTGGCAGTTTGACTGGTTGTTAGAAAAAGCTGGCTGGAGAATAAAAAAAAGTGAAAAATTCACAAACCCTGTTAAAAAAATTGGGTTTAGACCTATTATGAGATACTTCACACCAAGATACTATCTTATCTATGCAGAACGTGTTTGAAAATAACCATCATCATACCTGTATACAACGAACAAGCACATCTCGATTTAATGCTTGGGTCTTTAATTGGGCAGACTATAAAACCATCACAAGTTATCATTGTTGATGACAACTCTACAGATAACACCCCTAGCATCATAAAGAAATACGTAGATAACCACGATTGGATATCAGCAATAAACACAAAAAAAACACCAATACACAGCCCAGGAGCCAAAGTGGTAGAGGCCTTTTATAAAGGATACCAAAAGTGTAATCCAGACACACAGCTCATCGGCAAGTTTGATGCAGATATTATACTTCCACCAAATTATCTTGAAAAAATGGTGGCTATTTTTACCTCAGACCCTTTAGTGGGTATGGCAGCGGGAAATCTATATATTAAAAATAAACAAACGTGGGTCTTTGAAAATATTTCAGAAAAAACCAAGGTGCGAGGACCTATAAAATTATATAAGAAAGAGTGCTTTGAGGACATTGGTGGCCTTAAAAAATCTATTGGTTGGGACACCATTGACGTATTATTAGCAGGCTTTCATGGATGGAAAACAAAGACAGACACATCACTACATGTCAAACACCTAAAGGCTACTGGAAATGCCTACTCCCCCAAAGCCAAGTACTTACAAGGAGAAGCCTTTTACAAAATGCGTTATTCAAAAACTCTAGCAAGTATTGCTGCTCTAAAACTGTCTATCTTAAAAAAAGATCCTCTTTTTTATTTGCACTGCATGAAAGGATATGCTGTTTCAAAAAAACAGAGGCAACCTTTTATGGTATCTTATCAAGAAGGTGTGTTTATTAGAAATCTTCGCTGGAAAGCAATTAAAAAAAAGATAAAGATATTGTAAAGACTTATTATCTATTAGGGCTTGGATATTGATTACTTTTGAAAACAAAAAACTTTAATGAAAAATAGAGTAAAAATTGTACTTAGCATACTTATAATTTTGGGTGTTGGCTATCGTTTATCTGGATCTCAATGGAAACAAGAAGTCAAAAAGCCAAAAAACATTATCCTTCTCATTGGAGACGGTATGGGTCTTAGCCAAGTCTCTGCAAGTTATTTTTTCAAAGATAAAGCGCCAAATTTTGAACGTTTTAACACTATTGGACTCATAAAGACATCTGCAGCCACAAACCTAGTATGTGACTCTGCTGCTAGTGCAACTGCATACGCAACAGGAGTTTCTACTTACAACGGTGCTATTGGTGTAGATCAACAAAAAAATCCAGTTCCAACTATCCTAGAAAAAATAATCCCCAAAAATATTAGTACTGGAATCATTACAACATCCTCTGTTATGCATGCAACACCTGCTTGTTTTTATGCACACGCTGCATCGAGGAGGTCCTACCAAGACATTGCTGCATTTTTGCCAACATCAAAAATAGATTTTATTGCAGGTGGAGGTACTGAGTTTTTGGATAAAAATAAACGAGAAGACAGAAGAGATTTATATAAAGAATTTCAAGACAATGGATATGAGGTAAGCAATACCCTACCAAAACAAACAACAGATAAAAAACAAGCTATTTTTTTAGCAGAAGACGGGATGGACAAAATCCTTGAAGGAAGAGGAGACTTCTTGCCCAATGCCACAAAAATAGCGCTAGACAAATTATCAAAAAATAAAAATGGCTTTTTTTTAATGGTTGAAGGGGCACAAATAGATTGGGGAGGCCACGATAATGATACAGAGTACTTAATCACAGAGTTACTAGATTTTGATAAAACCATTGGTGTTGCATTAGATTTTGCTGCTCTAGACAATGAGACATTAGTTATTGTTACCGCAGATCATGAAACTGGGGGCTTCACCCTTGCTACAGATGATGGAGATTATAGTAAAATAAAACCTAGCTTCTCCACTACTGGACACTCAGCAACTATGATACCCATATTTGCCAAAGGACCCTCAGAAAACAATTTTGGTGGTATTTATAAAAACACAGCATTGTTTCAAAAAATGATGGATTTTTTTAATTAAAAAAAGCTTTATAGTTATACATTTAATTCCCTTGTCATAAATTTAGTACCTTAGCAATAGCTATCTATTATGAAATACCTTCAAGATATTGGATCTTACTTTTTAATGCTTAAACGTACCTTTAGTAGTTATACAAAAGCAGACGTTTTAAGAGAATTAATATTTAAAGAAATTGATGATTTAGTCATGAGTTCTCTTGGCATTGTTAGTTTTATAGGGTTTTTTGTTGGTGGGGTGATCACCCTACAAACAGCCCTAAATTTAACAGACCCAATTATCCCTAAAGAATTAGTAGCTTTTGCCACTAGACAATCTATTATCCTAGAATTTGCACCAACGTTCATCTCCATAATTATGGCAGGTAAAGTTGGATCTTTTATCACCTCGAGTATTGGCTCTATGCGTGTTACAGAGCAAATAGACGCACTTGAGGTCATGGGTATTAATTCATTAAACTATCTTGTTTTCCCAAAAGTAATAGCACTTCTCACCTACCCCTTTTTAATTGCAATTGCTATGTTTTTAGGGATTCTTGGAGGACTTATTGCTGGAGTATATGGCGGTTTTGTCTCGCTAGATGAATTTATAAGAGGCCTTCAGGAAGATTTTATACCATTTCATTTGGTATATGCTTTTGTGAAAACATATGTCTTTGCTTTTATAC
>ERZ1048068.2801-NODE-2801-length-11958-cov-14.269848_pt1 | contig 11958 bp, 6 predicted proteins | sample MGYA00383098_ERZ1048068 | MGnify/ENA primary metagenome ERZ1048068 (study PRJEB29581, sample SAMEA5548368) | metagenome | biome: marine; feature: coastal; material: water | depth 1 m | study: Short-term variability in the microbial, nano- and picoplankton... | reverse complement strand
CAGTTTGCGGCACCTCGGAGGCCTCGGCGTATGGGGTGAGGCTGTCTTTTTGCGCTAAGGTCGAGAGGGGCGCTGCTAGGATGCTCCCAAGAATAAGCGCTGAGCTGGCAGTGAGATTCTTGATCATTGTTTTTGAATGAGCTTCTATACTAGCTCTTTGACTTCCCTTATTCTACATTCCTTGGAAATGAAATGTCTGCCCAAACTGGCTTGTGGTCCGAGAGGGGTTTCTTCAATTCGATTATTCCACCCTCTTTCGTTATGCCTTGGGACCCGGTGTTGTAAAAAATATGATCAATCACGCCTGCGTTCGGTTGTTCCGGTTTCAACGCATTATAAGTGAATTCCTTGGAGACATCGATTTCGAGATCCTTCCAGGTCGGCCTAAGCCCCGATTCCTCAAGCATGTTCATGGCAGTATCGCCCATATTGTTATTAAAATCTCCGAGCACAATCACTCGATCTGTCTTTTCCTCTGGCAATACCTCGTTGGCCAATCGGTAGGCATGGCCCGTATCATGACTATCCGTTGACCGGCAAATATGCAGAGAGTAAAATGCAACTTCAACACCATCAATCTTTGTCACGGCTTTCACAACCGACGCAGGATTCCATGAACGCTTTCGCTTAACGCTTAGTTCATGCTCGGCGGTGCCTTGCAAGGGTGTCCTGCTGAGGATCGATTTGTATTTATCCTTATGATTTGCCGATGAGATCTTGCCCACATAGCAATGCTTCATGCCCAGCACCTTGCCGACGCGAGCCGTCCAGTCACCATCCGGGACTTCATTGAACCCGATGATGTCGAGTTTGTAAGGCTTGAACATCTTGCCCACTTTTTCAGGGCTTGTGCTTTTGCCAAACTCAACATTGTAAGCAGCAACACGAACCTTGATTGGTTTGTTAGTATCTGGTGCTGCCAGGCTGAGTGCTGGACAACACAGGCCAGTGGCAACAAGAGAGAGTATGGTGATGATTTTCATTCTAGTTCTTTCCTGTTTTATAGATGGGTGATTTAGCTGTTTGGTTATTTTTTGTGCCTTTGTGCTTTTGCGCCCAGCGAATAAATCTTCCCCGCTTCGGTTGTTTGATAAAGTATTTTGGCGCCCGTATCAGTCTGCACGATCAGAGGGTTGCCCTGAAGGGACTTCACCTCTGCATGTTTCACCTGACCGTCTGCCCACTCCATCGCAACTTCGAAGCCACCTCGGGCGCGTATGCCTGAGATAGAGCCGTTGGGCCAAGCCGACGGTAATGCAGGTAGGAAATCGAGAATGAAGTTCCCCTTGGCATCGCGACGGTGACTTTGCAACAAGGCCTCGGTGATGCCCGCGGTCAGGCCGAAATTACCATCAATCTGAAATGGTGGGTGCGCATCGAAGAGGTTGTTATAGAACCCTGCTTTTCTGTTCACACTAGCATTGTTAAAGAAGCCGGTGAGCACTGTATTCATTCGGTCTCCATCACGCAGACGCGCCCAGAAGTTTATTTTCCACGCCCGTGACCACCCTGTTGCGCCATCTCCACGTAGGTTGAGCGACTGCTTGGCTGCCGCAAAGATCTCGGGGGTATCTGGTGTGATCTCAGATCCGGGATGCAGGCCCCATAAGTGCGAAATATGACGATGGCTGGTCTTGGGAACTTCTTTGTAAACCCACTCTTTTAGCGTGCCCATTTGGCCAACCTCATTGGGCGCGATTTTTGCGCGCAGTGCCGTCAGTTTTTTGGCAAATTGCGCATCGACGCCCAAGATGCCGGCAGCTTCCGCGGTGCTAGCAAATATTTCTCGAATAATCTGATGGTCCATGGTCGGCCCCATCACTAGTCCGCCAATCTCAGGAGAATTACTGGGGCCACTGATGAGCCAGCCCGTGCCATTGATCCGATCTTCCACGAGGTAATCGGCGAAAAATTCGGCAATCCCTTTCATTGCAGGATACGCCCGTTGTTTCAGAAATTGCTTATCACCTGTGTAGAGGTAGTGCTCCCACATATGCGTGGTCAGCCATGCCCCACCCGTAGGCCAGATGCCATGATTAGACGCATTGATCGGAGCGGCTCCGCGCCAAAGATCGGTGTTGTGATGCACCACCCAACCTGGAGCGTTGTATAGATGCTTCGCGGTCTCGGCTCCCGTGATCTGCAAATCATCAATCATGTCAAAGAGCGGCGCGTGGCACTCTGAGAGATTAGTCAACTCAGCAGGCCAGTAATTCATCTCTGTATTGATATTGATCGTGTAGCGAGATCCCCACGGAGCGACCTTCTCTCCATTCCATAGCCCTTGAAGATTGGCGGGCTGTCCACCGGGGCGAGAGGACGCGATCAGGAGATAACGACCATATTGGTAAAGTAGCGCGGCAAAGGCGGGGTCTGGGTTTTTCTGAAAGGTGTTGAGCCGCTGAATGGTTGGGCTTGCAGCGGAGTCACCCCCACCCAGGTCTAGGGAGACGCGGCGGAACAGTTCTCGGTGGTCTGCCTGATGGGCGGAGAGGACATCTTGGTAGGGTTTACCTTCAACAGCTTTCAGCATCTGAGCACACTTCGCGGCCGGATCCCCGTCAATTGACCTGAAATTCTCAAAACTGGTCGCCGCTACCAGGGTCAGCACGGCAGCATCCGCATGGCTCACTTCGATCCCTGAGTCAGTCGTCTTGACCTCGCCCCCTTCGGCGCTCACCCGTAAACGAGACTCGAACTCCAAAAAGCTTTTCATGTTTGGATATCGTTTTCCTCCTGACACATCGTCGGCCTGACCTTTCATGAGAATCGTATTCGCATCGAGCTTCGCTAAACGCGTTGATCGAGTATGCGGGCTTGTCAGTTTCGCCTTGAAATGAATCTTTCCAGGCTGGTCGGCCTCGATTTTGACCACAATCACTCCGTCCGGGTAACTCGCGAGAACTGTGCGCTTATAACGAACACCGCCAGCGCTGAACGCCGTCGTCACCAAGGCCTCATCCAAGCTCAAACTACGTTGGTAGTCTGAGACCGCTCCGGGCACAGGGAATTCAAGCTCCAGGTCTCCAAAAGCCAAGTAACTCGAAAAAGTAATCGGGTCCGACATGAAGGTCTTGCTGGCCAATCTCTCGGCCTGTTTGTTATCGCCTTTGAACAACAGTCCCCGAATCGGTTCCAAATGCTGATGCGCATCCGGTCTCGAATAGCTGTGAGGTTTGCCGCCATAGAGTGTGTTTTCGTTAAACTGAATCCGCTCTTTGGAGACACCCCCAAAGACCATCGCCCCCAGCGTGCCGTTACCAACGGGAAGTGCATCCGTCCACGCCTTTGCGGGAGCATCATAATTCAGCTGCAACTCGCTCCAGTTTTCCGCAGCAATGGTGAGCGCAACACTGGAGTGTAAAGCGACCCATGCTGAAATTATTTTTTTTGTCTTTAATGTGTATCTCATGTTAGATTTTTCTGGCAACAACGGTATGAAACAGCCGAGTCTGAATGCAGAACGCCATTTGTTTTGGGGTGCATCCTTGTTTTAGGGTGCATCCTTGCTTTTTTTAGTAAACGGTTCCGTGATTCGTCTCGTTTGTTTCACGAAGTGTTATAAGCCTAGAGCTTCTTTGGGTTTTTGGGCGCAGCTGGAGCATCAAGCAGCTTGCGATTATCGGGAAGATCCAGCAATAGCTCGGGCTTGTCCTTGCTCCAGTAATGAAGGCCGAGGGCATCGTAGCGCTTAAGCTGGAAAGGGATGAGGACTTGGTCACGGTAGTCGGCCCAGCTTAGGATGTTAGGGGCTTCTTCTTTGCCTCCGCGCCAGATCCGCTCGGAAAAGCTCGCCAGGCGTGGGTAAGTGCGGTCACCAAAGACTTTCATGGTTGGGATTTGCTCACTCCAGGTGCAGGCAACTGCGCCAATGGCAAGCTTGCGGGTGTGTTCCGTCTTGCCGAGCATATCGCCAAAGGGGTCCCAGTTGTAAACTTGAGCTACGGAAAGTGGCTTCGCCCATCCGCCTTTGAGGTTTTTCATGTCGAAATAGGTCCAGTAAGCGGGGGAGAGGATGAAAGGCTGCTGCTTCGTGTTGAGCTTTTCATCAACGGTGTGCTGCATCCTTTTCCACCAGTATTTTTTTCCGTAACGCCACCACTGTACTACCGACTCTTTGTCTTCAAATCCGTGCATGAAGATGTCGTCCCATACAATCGGCGTTTTCTTGAGGTCCTCTTTAACGAAGGTGGTGATATCGGTCACAAAGTCGATCAGCTCGGCATCCGTATAAAGCTCTGTTTTGGCTCCGTAATTGACCTCATCAAAGCCGATGTGGATGAAATCGGAGTCAAACAAGTCGTTGATTTCAGTCAGGACTGTTTTGCAAAACTTGCGTGCCGGGGCATCGCCACGAAGCGCATACTTCTTATCATGAATGTCCTTCGGGTGGTTTAATTCAGGATAGGCTCGGATCGCTGCACCCATGTGCCCGGGCATATCAATCTCAGGGAAGATCGAGACGTAACGACTGTTGGCATAAGCAACGATTTCTTTGACCTCTTGCTGGGTGAGGAAAGTTGCAGGCGCCGCGGCGTCGGTTTTGTTGCCGATGGCACCGATGGTTGTGAGCTTGGGATAGGCCTTAATCTCAATCCGCCAACCTTGCTGATCGGTTGCGTGGAGGTGTAGCGTGTTGAGCTTGTGCATCGCCATGCTGTCGATGATTTTGAGAAGCTCTTCCTTGGTGCGGAAATGGCGGGAAATATCCACATGCAGACCGCGCATGCGATCAATGGATGGCTTGTCGTTGATGCTGACTGCGGGGACCTTGAGCTCGAGCCCGGCCTGCACCTTGTCACCATAAATGGCAGGTGGTAGCAGCTGGAGCAGTGACTGGACTCCATAGAACAGGCCACGTTCGGTCTTTGCGGCAATCGTGATTTTGTCAGCACTGCTTTCGAGGCGATAAGCGTCATTTTCACTGAAGGCGGTGGCATCATCAGATACAGTCAAGACAATGGCTTTGCCGCTGGCAGAGGCCTCTGTTTTTAGGCTTATGCCACAGCTTTGGGTGAGCCGCTGCGCTAAATAAGCGGCGCATTTTTTAGCCTCTGCGCTTTGCCCCACAAGAATAGTCTCCTTGGTGATCATAAACGGGTTGCCTGCCAGGGCTTTTGCTTCGAAAGGCATCGGCACAATACCGAAGCCATTTTTTGGCCCGCGGGCATGAAGCACGATTACGATTTCCTTGGCTTGCTGGTCGCGAACGACCTTGAGCTTGAGGGCTGTGTTTCCAGCTTTTGCACAGGCCTTCAGGAGCTCATCGCTGGTGCGGACGGCTTTTCCATTCACCTGTTGCACCACGTCACCTTCTTTCAAACCTTGTTGCGCGGCCACGGAGTCTTTGGGAACGTTGTTCAGTACGATCCCGCCGTCATCTTTGCTCACTCCGTAGGCTGAAAACTCTTCGCCGCTTAGGGCTTGTAGCTTTGCCCCAAGCCAGACAGAGGACTGGGATGCTCGCTTTGCCCTACGTGCTATGTTAGCAGACCTCCTGTTGTTCGTGGCTTTCTTAAGCACTGGGGTGGGGATTTGTGGAGTGCGGGCAATCTTTTTAAGCGAAGGCTTTTTCACTCCGAACTGATCCATCGGGAAGTTTTTGAAGCCGATTTTCAGAGCGGGCGAGCCGTCCTTAACACGGAAGTCTCCGCTCGCGGGGTCAACAAACTGAGGGTCGCCAAAGACAGAATTTTTATCCCAGCCCAATTTTTCTGAAGTTACTTTGACTGCCGACTCATCGCCAACGAAATAGAAGTTTTTGTCAACATTGGCGTCATCTGCATTTGGTCGCTTGATACGTGCTGGGCGGTGTTGTCCCATTAAAATGTTACCATAGACTTGGTCTTTGTTTTCCAGGTACCAGACGTGGGGGTGTAGGCCGTTGTTGACGATTATGTTGTTCCAAGCATGACGGCGGAAGCCTTCACGCAGTTTCAGCCCCTTCGCCAGCATTAGGTTGTTGTAGATGTCGTAGTTGCTTGATCCGTCGTCTAGGTCAACATCCCAACCGTGATCACAGCGCCAGCGGCTGTTGCGTATGATTGAGGTCTTGATCGCATCCAGCTGGGCCAACTTGGGAAGTTCAGAACTCTCCGCGCCCTTCAGGTGCCAGAAACGGTCGCGGCCCCATGAGTTGAATGAGCCATGGTCATGCGTTTCGAGAACGGTATCGAAGACGTCACAGCCTTCGATCAGATGTCCGCCCCAGGTGCCTTCGCTCACGTTAATGCCTGAGCGGGCACAGTCGTAAATAGAGAGGTCGCGCACAGTAATGCCCTGCGCCATGGAAATCTGAACGCCGGCCGGCTGTTTTTCAACTTTTCCTATTCCGTGAATCAGGCAGTCCTCGACGATCGAATCAGCTGGGTAGTTGTCGGTTTTAGGCCCCGGTGTAAGGTCGATTTCGCTGAGGTGGTTTTCCTCATTGTATTCAAAGAGGGGATTGCGCACTGCCTTCGGGTCTCCCACGAAGCAGACTCCGCTGGCTCCTGCATCGTGGATGTGGCAGCCGGCGACTTTTACCCGGCGATTGTAGTTGTTTACAAAAACGGCGTTGCCGCCGACTTGGTCAAATTCGCAGTCGAGAATACTAACATCCTCGGTGCCTGTGAGTAGGAAGGCGCCGCCGCGATAAATTGCCCAGTCCGAGCGCAGTAATGGCTCCTTACAATCCATGAAGGTGCGGGCGGCGTGGCGGACGGTAAAACCCTTTAGGGTAATGAATTTGACGGGTGCTTCCTGCGTTCCTTGAAGTTCGATGAGGTGACGGAGGCGCACAACCTCGACTTTAGAGCTGTCCATACTAACACCTTCTGCAGGCATGTAATAGAGCGTAGATGTTTTGGCATTGTGAAACCACTCTCCGGGTGCGTCGAGTTCTTCGAAGATATTCTCCACCATCCGGAAGTCTTTGTGCATGCCCATCTGGCGGTTGTTCTGCCAGCCGCCTTCATAGGTGACTTCGCCCTTGGCATCTTTGCCAGTGATGCGGTAGTGGTATCCGCCCCATCGCTGCACGTGCATCGCATGGATATACCCGCCGGCTGGGTCTGCCCAATTGGCGGCGCGCTCCTTGGAGAAAGCATCGGCGCTGTATCCCTGATAAGCGGCCGTTTTCTTTTTGGGGTCGTAGTTGGGATAGCGTGCCATTCGCTGCGCCTTGCCGTCGATGAAGAGCTGGTCGATCTCTAAACCTTCCGGAGTCTTCGCCTGGCAGATTCCATCCTTATAAGTTATCCATTTGAGGTCGAGTTTGGAGCCGCCACTCAGCACGGCGCCACCCTCGTTGTCCGCCCGGTAGGTGATAGGGTGCTCGGCAGTTCCGGAATCTACAGACGAGAAGCTTAAGGTTTCGGGCAGGTAATAGACGCCGTCGGCCACATTGACGCTCACCGTGTTTTTACCGGCATGTGGCCGTACCAGATCACGTGCTTTTGCAAGTGAGGCCACGGGTTGTTCCATCGTCGTTCCTGCAAAGGCATCGTTGCCGTCGGGGCTCACATAGAAGGTGACTGGCTTGCCACTCTCGGCAGCAAAGATACTCGCGATGCTCAAAGAAAGCATCACTCCTGTCGTTAAGGTTTTGTTCATCATCATATTCTTATTCAATAATCGTTTGTTTCCTATCATTCCTTTATCTGCTAATATACTTTAATTATCGAATAATTTTTAGGGTAAGACCTTTTCTTTTGATAGATTCGAAATTAATTTGTTCCTTGTTCTTTGGGTTAGTAGCAGGATTTCATCTGCCATGCAGAAACGCTTTTCACCTTTAGGTCGCCTCCTTTGCTAAACAGGCTGACATGAAGATCCTGCGGATTATAGTCATGCCAGCCAACGGCGGCCTGGCGGTCGTTGGCAAAGACCTCTATCATGTTCTTGTCGACGAAGATGCGTAGGGTGAGATCCTCGCCTTGCTTCAGTTCGAAGGGCGGTTGGATGTAGCCGACGGTAAGAGTCTTACTTCCCTTGCCGGAAGCAATAGTGAAGCCGCCGCTGCCGTCCTGATCGCAGAGTACCTTAATGCCGAACTCGTCAGCCTCCGGAGCCTCGATGACGATCTCGAGTTCCATCGTATCGCCAGACATTTCCTTGAGGAGGTGAGTGGTGTCGCTGTTGACGGTGAGGTTTTGCACGGTTTTTTGATCGGTGCGTAGCTTTTTGAGTTCACGCAGGGGCTTAATGCAGAGCGTGCCGTCATCAGCCAGGCTCAGCTCACGAGGGAGGGATTGGACCCCCGTCTGAATCTTAAGCGCACCAAGTTTCTTTTTTCTGGGTATAGGTTGAAACCTTTTCGGCATGATCGTTGTGCACCATGACCACATCACCCTTCGCCCATCGGGGGTCAGCAATGATTCGGGAGCAAAAAAGTCCCAAGCGGCCCAGTTCATCATGCCATGCTGCTCGGGTAGGAATTGTTCGCCCTTGAAATCGCCGATAAAATAACGGCACCCCAATCTATGGCTGATGCAGAGCAGCATCCACTTGTCTCCCAGCTTGAATAGGTTCGGGCAGGAGATGTCTTCGTGTTTGCCGACTCCGAGTTTCTCCTCGTCAAAATCCGGATGAAGTAACTCGCCGATGTAGTCCCAGTCTTTGAGGTTGTCGGACTTCATGAGCACTGGGGGTTGTTTGGTGCTGCGTGCATTCAGCGCATAGTGGATCCCATCATTAATCCAGAGATCAGGATCAAAGTAAGGCATGTCGGTGATAGGCTTACCATCCTTGTCCTTGGGCAGAACCAGCTCGGGCTTACTCCACTGATCCATGTGGTCGTCCAGCGCATAGGATATCCAATTCCTATTCGATGTTTTGCCGTGATAGATGATGCCCGGTTTGCCTTCCTTGGTGAAAAATCCAGTGCCACTGAACATACCATGGCCCATCGTTTTTGGCCCCAGCACGGTAGGATGCCAGGTCCAATGCACCATGTCCTCACTAGAGACGTGTGCCCAATCAGGACCCAAATCACGACCTTTCTGTTTTTTGCGGGCCACGCGGTTTTGGTAAATATAGTGCAAGTGGTAGCGGCCCTTCCAGAAGAAGGCCGGGTTGGGGTCGCCGGGCGTTGCGTTTCCAGGCCCGGGATGCGCGAGATGATAGGTCAGCCAAGTTTTCGGCGGGTTCTTTGGCATCGCTGGCGTTTCGCTGGCCGCCTTCATTACTTCGGCACTACAGATCGAGCTGATGAGAGTGAGGGCGAGTAGTATTTTATTCATGAGTGCTGAAATGAATTTGGGGGCGGCAAGGCTATCTCAGGTTTGAAAATGTGACCATCCCAGTATATTGGGATCAAGTAGCTTCTTCATTAGGCTTGTTTTGCCTCTGCTCAAGCAGTCAATGTTCATAAACGATGAAAACTTCATGTTCTATCATTTCTCCTATCCTCATTTTTTAGGAGGAAGCTGCCGCCAGCCGCTGATGGCGCAAGAGGGAAGGGTGAATTTGGGATGGTGAAATCCAGCAGGCACAAAAAACCCCGCTGTGGATCACAGCAGGGTTTTGAAAGTTGAAGTTGATGTAGTCATGAGCCGCTTGCCCCGACAACCGAGTGGAACGAGATGGACAGGGAGCCTAGCGACCGTGCTGCGAAGCAGTGCACGCCGTGAGGCGGCGAGTATCAACGTCGGTGGCTTCGCGGCTATCGCTCATCCTTCATCGACCGCCGCAGGCGGATCAGCTGCGCTTGCGGCGCAGCATCAGTGCGAGACCGCCCAGTCCAAGGAGAGCGGTGGAGGAGGGTTCGGGCGCAGCAGTAAACCGCACCTCGGAAAAACCTGTCAGTCCGCCAGCAGCCGTAAATCCATAGTTTGAGGTGATATCAAAGCGAACGAGGCGGACGTCTGCGGTGTTCAAGTCAATCACCTGCCCGAAATCGACGGTGGCCGAACCCGGTGCCTGGTCGAATTGACCGGTCCAGATATCGGTGAATGCACCCGGATAGGTAGCCCCGTCGCTACTGGCAACAGAAATCGTGACATCTTTTGCGCCAATGCCGAGATTTACTGCGTCATTGTAATTCCAAACTTTCAGGGAAGCCAGGTCGTAATTAGCTTCCAGATCATAGATGACGAAGTTCGGGAGCGTATTATTTATATCCTGATGATACATGACATTATCGCCATTCCCATTCTCATGGTAGCCATTGACTTCATCGAAACCGTTGCCATTGATTGTATCTTCTACTTGGCGATTACTTCGTTCAGAGTCGAAACCCTCAACCGTTACCCCGGTGATGATAGTCATGGCTGCCGGCAAGGCAGTGGCGGTGGCAAATAGACCGGCGAGGATGAGGTGTGGTATTTTTGTTTTCATTATGGTGCTTGGTATGAGGTTTGGGATTGTTAGGTGTGTGTAGACGGGGTGGCGTTATGAAGCGAGGAGGCTAAGGTATGTATTAGTTAGGAATTTTGAGTTGTGAATTTGAGTGAAGAAATAGTCTGTTTAAGTTGTGGTAAAATTTAGATGAGTTCATAATTTAACATAAAAAAGGCATCATGAAAGGAAAAAAGACATTTAAAATGTATATTTTATATAAATATTAAGGATTCCTAGTAGTTAAAGACCCTAAATTGATTAGCTAGCTATCAAAAAAGCGGATCTATAGGAGGATAAGGTGGGCTGCCAGTTGCCACCGACCATGTCGGGGTGCCTGCGGCAAAGTGGAGAGTTGAAGTTGAAGTAAGCCACGTGCGGCTGTTCTTAGTTCTTAGTTCTTAGTTCTTGGTTCTTGGTTCTTGGTTCTTGGTTCTTGGTTCTTGGTTCTTGGTTCTTTGTTGTGAGTCGCTCATGCTACTTGGGCTTCGCATCCCCCTTGGCGACCTTGGCGGCTTGGCGTGAGCTTCTTGACTTAAACTTGAACGAGTAACTCGAACTGCCGCATCGCGGCCCGTATCGATCTGTGTTCATCCTTTTCCATCCGTGCTCATCTGTGTTGAAGAGCAGGCACAAAAAACCCCGCTGTGGATCACAGCAGGGTTTTGAAAGTTGAAGTTGGCTGCTTCGCAGCAGTTCGAGTTGAGAGTTCGAGTTGCTAGTTGAGGCCACTTCGCGGCTATCAGCTGCGCTTGCGGCGCAGCATCAGTGCGAGACCGCCAAGGCCGAGAAGCGCGGCGGATGATGGCTCCGGCATCTGAACGAGTGTCAGCGCGTCGTAATCCCCCGTTAACCCCCCCCCCGGCCCGGTGGCGGACGAGATTAAAATGGATTGGAAATTCTGGTCAGAAGTGTAGGTGTAAGAACCGAACTCACCCGCAACGCTGTCGCTGAACGTGACGGTGCCGAAATTGGAGGTTCCGTCGTAACCGCCGGCCGATGTGAGGTCGAGGGACACGGTCAGCGTGCGTGGTCCGGAGTAAGTGACGTCATCGGCCGCGACTTCATTTGCGTTGCCCACGCCGCCAAACATATCGATGTCACCGTTGTTTTGTAAAATCATCGTGCCGATTCCACCAAAGGTTTCAAAGTTATTCGAGATATTGGTACTGCCTGAATTTCTGAAACCCAGTGACAACCAGTCCACGGATCCCGAAGAAATGGTAGCGGTGAGGTCGAATTTACCGGTCACGGTGCCTTTGGCATCGTTGAGGTAGGAACCGAGGTTGAGACGGGCGGATCGGGGCTGAGGGCCACCGGAGTAATTACCGTTATCTTTGAAATATGAGGAGGACGTCCAGGTGTCCGAGCCGCCCGCGGTGGTGATGGCGGAGTCAAAGGTCTCGGCGGTAGTCCCGCTGATTGCGTTGCCTGTGCCATCGAACTTTTCATCCACGATGATAAAAGCCGCATTGGCTGAAGTAGATGCTAGGATGAGTCCTGTGCTTGCTACTGCGAGGATGAGGTGTGGTATTTTTAATTTCATATTATTTTGGTGGTTTTTCATAATTATTGCTAGAGATTTGTTTTTTTAGGTGGATGATCGAAGGAGCTTATCATGGGGTGATGAGGGAGTTAACT
>ERZ1048068.2800-NODE-2800-length-11966-cov-6.179750_pt1 | contig 11966 bp, 6 predicted proteins | sample MGYA00383098_ERZ1048068 | MGnify/ENA primary metagenome ERZ1048068 (study PRJEB29581, sample SAMEA5548368) | metagenome | biome: marine; feature: coastal; material: water | depth 1 m | study: Short-term variability in the microbial, nano- and picoplankton... | reverse complement strand
ACGATAGATTTGCTCGCGTAATAGATTCGTGGCGTGGTGTGCGGCCTGCAATACATTATTCGTACAGTAGAGATACAGCACTACCCGAAGGCTTTGCACACGACACAATGCCAAACTTTCCTACACTACTAGAAGCAGGACACAAGAAAGGCAAATTACGAGCGCACAGTGATTACTATCCTAACAACGCAGTTAACGACTATGCATTATCATTCTTGCCATATGCAGATATTATGTGCGAGAGCAAGTGTAAGAACTTAGCTAGCATAGAACTGTATAAATATTACAAAGGAAAAGAAAATGAATTATCTAGCAAAAATGTACGGACGCAAGAAACCACAAAAAGAGAATCAGTCTTCGGATAAAAATCCTAATAGGATTACTGGTGGGCTACGTGCCCAGGGCGTAGATACATTAACTATGTTAGGTGAAGATGGCCTAAAGCAAGAACTGCCTACACTAGCGTATGTACGTAGTTTAGAAGAGCAGTCAAGACAACAGCGAGCAGCTATAACCGTCCTAGAACGTAAACTTGCTCGCTGTGATAAATCTATTCAAGCTATTGAAACTTTTATGCGCCAGTCTTAGGCTTTTTAGCCTTTGCTTTTGATGCAGTCTTTTTAGCAGGTGCCTTTTTAGTCTTAGTCGCTGTTTTAGCTTTAGGCTTAGCCGCTGGCTTCTTAACAGTTTTAGGCATTGTAGCACTTTTTGATATTGTTTTTGCCTTTTTAGGCTTTGCTTTCGTCTTCGGGGCAGTATTAGCATTCGCAGCCGCAGGAACTTCTGCAACTTTGTTATTTCCAAATACTTTACTTGCTATGTTTTTAAACCAATTAGTCATAATATTTCCTCCTTAAGGAATAAGTATTTACAACAAGGAGAACTAATATGATTAAGAACTGGATTAAAGAAAGACTAGAAGAACGTACATCATGGAACGGAGCAGTATTAATTGCCGTTGGTGTTATTGTATTAATTGCAGGTCCATTTGCAAAACTAGCAGCATATGCAGCGATCGCATACGGCGCCTGGGCCATTTGGTCAAAAGACTAAAGCCTACTAATATCTAAGTTACTAGAAGCAGGCATATCCCATATCTGCTTCTTAGTAACACCCATTTTCTGAGCAAATCTTTTACTATCACAGTTCTTACATACGTGAAAGTAGTTATTATTTAAACGCTTAGGATCCATACTACCTCTAGCACGATTAAACTCTATACTACAGTTATCACAACGTAGCACAACATACGTGCAATGACGTATATAGGAGTGTTCCTTACCGGTTTTGCTCTTACGAAAATGTTTAGTTTCTTTTTTGAATTCTTCTATGAACATAAGTATATTTAACATTAAGATTATAAAACGCAACGATAAATACTATCAGTAGAAAGAAAAAATATGACAATTTGTACAATAACACCAGCAGCTAACCAACAAATTAGTAAACTCTGTCAAGAGAATGACTGTTATGCTATTACATTAGATCTTAAAGGTGGCGGATGTGCTGGCTTTGAATATGAATGGGGTACAGCACAAGCAGACGAATTAGAAGCTGGCGACGAAATTATCCAATGTGATATGGGCAATTTTGCTGTTAGTAAGCACAGTGTTATGTTTTTAATAGGAACTGAAATAGATTATATAAAAAGTTTAGTTGGGTCTAACTTTGAAGTACGTAACCCTAATGCACAATCAGCATGCGGCTGTGGTGTTAGTGTAAATTTTGATATCGATAAACTGGCTCAGCCAGCAATATAACGGAGCACAATAATGGCAAAACAAGATGTAAACATCGGCGTAGAAGGCAATGACGGAACAGGAGATAGTATCCGTGAGTCGTTCCGCAAAACAAATGAAAACTTCCAAGAGCTTTATGCTGTATTTGGACAAGGTGGACAGATTAGTTTTACTACATTAGGTGATACTCCAAGTACTGTAGAGTCTGGCAAGATACTTACAACTGACGCAACTGGTACTGCAATTATATACAGTACTATCGGTAGTAATAGTGATGTAGATGCATTAGTAGATGATAGTATTAATGTTGATGTAGTTAGTGTTCCAGGTAAAATTGTATTAACAACAACATTTAGTGCTATAGTCGACGACAATATTAAACCAACCTTAGGCGGACACTTATCAGCTGCTAACTTTGGTATTGCTGGAGTTGCAATTACTGATAGTGCTGCTACTGCACTTAACTCGCAGCCGGGTAGAAGTACTAGTTATACTATTGATGATTTAGTTATTACCAAAGGCTATGCTGATAGACGTTATATTACTAGCGGACTTCCAGTACGTGTTGCTGCTGAGCCAGCAACAAATACACAGTACACATTGGCTATAACAAGTTACATAGACGGCAACTTGTTTATTGCAGGGCATGGTTATGACAGTGGTGCAAATGGCACAGGATTTATTTTCCAAGCAGAAGATGTTGATCCAACTGGTGTTACAAGTGGAACAAAATATTTTATTCGTTATGTAAATGCCGATCAGTTATCATTATTTACAACACAAGAACAAGCACAAACAGAAAGTTCAGTTGAAGCAGCAGCAAACAAACTAACAGTATCAGGAACTATTGCAGCTGACGATAGTCACACAATAGCAGACGCAGGATTTGATAAAGACTTATCTGGTAATTTCCTAAGCGATGTTGCTATGCCAAGAGAAAATATTACTAGACGTCAAGGTGATACGATGACTGGTGAGCTTTTCCTAAGTGATCATCCAGGTGACTTAGCAGGTGACGGTACTCCAAATGGTCCAGAAGATTTACAAGCAGCTACAAAATATTATGTAGACAATACTGCATACTCAAGCCCAGAAGTATTAAATGTTAGTACTATAGGTGATGACACTATGCAAGGTGTGCCAAACGGTAAAGAAGGTACATCACTTACATATGCATTTAAAACAATTAACGCAGCGGCACGTAGAGCAGCCGAATTAATTAAAACTGCTCCAGAAGAGCCAGGGCCGTATTTCCAAACACTTACACATACAAACTTTACAACTGAAGCAGTGACTCTTGCTGCTGGTGTTGAAAATGCTGTTAATGTAGTTACAAGTGCAAATTTAAGATTAAACAAACAATTTTTAATTGCAGAAGTTACAGGCTATCTTGCATTTAAATATCCAAACTTCAGTTACAATGTAGCAACTTGCGAACGTGACTTAGGATTAATTATTGATAGTTTAAGAATCGATGCTGAACGTGGTAACAATGCAAACTATTTAACAAGAACAGCAGCAGAGCGTTATTACTCTAGTGTAAGTGGCAGACTTGCTATTACATCACAATTAGAGCAAACAACTGATAGTTTCTCATTCTTAGGCAGCTTAATTACTAGCGCACTATTACAAAATGCATTATTGCAACAAAAAGAAATTGCAAGTATTGTTGTTAAGACAGGTGATAATCCTTCGGTAGTTACTACAACAACTCCACATGGATTAGTTAACAGCAACCAAGTAGTGTTTGACGGCATTGTTGGTATGACAGAACTTGAAGATGTAGTTGTATATGCGAAAGTAACCAGTACCACAGAGTTTGAACTATTTACAGATGCAGCATTAACTACGTCATATGATAACAGTACGTTTACTCCGTTTGTAAGCGGAAACATTGGCCTAAGATATCAATCTAAATTTGCACAAGACAAAAGCCAAGCAGTAGCGTGGGACGGCGCATCAGGTGGTGCAGAACCAAATGGTGCAGCAGGAATTACAAATAACGTTGCACTACTAAACAATATTATTACTAATGGTATTGAAGCAGGTGTTGATGTATCGTTTGGTAACAGATATCAATTATCACTTACAAATAGCACAGCAGGACAATTAGATCAAACAAATCCTGATAACACTGACGCTATTCCAGGTAAAGTACTACGTGGTAAGCGCACAGGCGCTATAGGACGTATTATTACGTTTACACAAGATACTAACTCAACTATATTTTATATGCAGTTGTTGTCACCTGTACATTTTGATACAAATGAAGAAATCGAAGTTGGTAACTATGTAAAAGCAAAACAAGTTCTTATTAATGTTGAAACTGGAATTTACGAAGAAGATTATCCAATTAAACTTGCTAAGAACGTATCACTTAGAGGTGACGAATTTAGACGAGTAATTATTCGTCCAAAGCGTAGACAATCACAAAGTGTATATGCAAGCACATATTTCTATAGAGATGCAGAGTTTGACGGACTAACACTACAATCTACTGGTACACCATTTATTAACCAAGTTGGAACAACTCAAGGTTTCTTTGGACGTCACTACTTAACTGATAACACAAAACCTGCTAACGTAGGTACAACATTTGCTAACTTAGGCAAGTATGCAGATGCTGCCGCGGTTATGAAGTCTAACAAAGAATTTATACAAGACGAAGTAATCTTTTATATCAACTCTACTTTCCCTGCATTAACATATGACGAAACAAAATGTCGCAGAGATAGTGCGCTAATTTTAGAAGCAGTTAGTTTTGACGTAGCATTTGGTACTAACTATAATAGTGTAACTGCTGGTCTTGCGTACCAACGTGCAAATGCTTATGTTGCAATTGGTGGACAAGGCGTTGCAACTAACGCTGCAATTTCATTCCTAAAAACAGCAGCAGCAGCTTTAGTCACAGGCAACGGCGGAAGTGCAAATGCAGTAGCTAGATCAAATGCAGGCTTTGATGAAATACTTGACATTATTGCTAACGGTGTTGTAAGTACAGATACGGCAGCTGATGCGTTAGTATTTCCTGCACCAACAGGCGGAAGTGCAAACAAAGTAAATGCATCTGCACAGTTACAGGCAAACAAAGATTTCTTAGCAGCAGAAGTATTAGAATTCCTTAACCAAAATCATAACGCTGTCTACGCTACAATGAGTCAAGCAAAATGTTCAAGAGATGTAAAATACATTGTTGATGCATTAAGCTATGATGTTCTATACGGTGGTAACACTGGATCTATAACTAATGCCAAAGCATACTTTGTAGGTGCAGCAAGCCAGCTAGCAGCAGGCCAACAAACAGCTACAATAGCAGCATACGATCACTTAGCAACTATTGCAGGACAAGTTGTTACTGAAGCAACAGTTACTAATTTACAAAGTACATTTGCACAAGATACAACCGGTACAGCAGCCACAGCAACTGAAGCAACTGAAGTTGACGGCTTAGTACAAATAATTGAAGATGTTATAACAGCAGGCAATCTTAGTAGTATTGCAGCTACAGTTGATCCGAGTATTACTTGGGCAGCAAATGAATTTAAATTAGGTTCGCAAGGTATTACTGCTGGTGCAGCAGCTACAGTTGATGATGTTATAACTTATATTGACCTTACATTTGCAGACTTTACATATAACGAAACCAAATGTCGTAGAGATACAGGATATATTGTTGACGGTATTGTAAAAGATCTATTAGCAGGTGGTAGAGAGTTTGCATTAGAAAACCAAGGACAATATTGGACTGGATATGTTAGTTCAGGATTTACTGGACAAGAAACACAAACAACAGCAGCTATACAGCATATTAGTACACTTGCTGGGCAGCTATTGTTAGGAACTGCTCCAACAAAGAATGCAGGTACAAACTTTGATCCTGATGTAACTTTAGGAGATATGGAGCCAAACTGGGCAGCAGGCGTAAGTTATAAACAAGGTGATTTTGTACAAAAAGGTGCTATCTATTATAGAGCATTAAAAACTCACGTATCAAAAGCAAGTGACGAAGATACTGATGTACTAAGTGTAACGTATCTACAGCTTACCAATACTAATATTTGGAAGTCAGTAAGTAGCAGTGTTGCAGTAGTTGGTAAATTAGTTGACACAGTTACATTTGCATTTAATTCAGCTTACAATCCACCTAAGCGTAATGACGCAGAAGGCATGGATGTGTTCTTAATGGACGATGCAACTATTATTAGAAACGTTACTGTTCAAGGACACGGCGGATTTATGTGTGTACTTGATCCAGAAGGTCAAATTTTAACTAAGTCACCATACATTCAAACAGCATCAAGTTTTGCTAAAAGTGAAAATAAGAAAGCATTCCGTGGTGGTATGTATGTTGATGCATTTGCTGGTAATATACCAATACGTGTAAAACAGAACTCAGGAAACTATACAGATGCTAACGGAAGTGTTCCGCTAAATGCATTTACACTTTTTGTAGAATCACAAGATGTTGGTGGACAGGATCAAGGCTTAAAATTAAGACTTCCAGAATTACCTGCTCCATTCTATTACAGAGGACAGCGTTACCAAGTTACAGCTATATCAAACTATGATAGTGCATTAGGTAGAGCTGTTATATATCTTGATCCAAGTTCGAATCAAACAAATGGTTGGAACTTTACTGGTAGCGACTCACCAGGCGATGCTGGACACAATCAAGATGACACTATACAAGATATCTTCTTACAAAGTGCTGGTAACAGAAGTATACTAGGTAACGACTTTACACAAATTAACGACTTAGCATACGGACTTGTAACTAACAACGGTGCGTTCTCAGAGATGGTTAGTATGTTTACATACTACTGTCAAGCTGCATACTATGCTAAAAACGGTTCAGAGATTAGATCACTTAACGGTTCAAACGGTTATGGTAACTTTGGCTTAGTTGCTGAAGGTGCTGATCCAAACGAGATTCCAGATCAAGTTACTACACTAAGAAATATGGTGCAGCCTGTTAAAGCATTTACTTACGGTGGATATACTAACATAACAGATGACACTAGTGTTACATTATATGACTTTAAAGAAGCACCTCTAAAGAACGCTTACATTTATATCGATCACGGCGGAGCAACAGGTGGTCTAAACTATAAAATTACTAACGTACAAAATCTTTCAGATTTAAATAACGACGGCACACCTGGCGATGCTGGGTCTGTTGTAGTAACTGGGTTACAAGAAGTAGCATACGCTTCGGGTACAGTAGCAGCTGATGGCACATATACTAATGTGCCTCAAGAGTCAAGTACAGGCTCAGGTACAGGAGCAGTATTTAATGTTACTGTTACTGGCGGCACACTTACAATTACTACAATAGAAAATGTTGGTAGTGGATATGCACCTGGTGATACAATAACAATATCCGGAGCAGACATCGGTGGCGCTGACAACACTAATGATGTTGTATTAAGTATAACAACATTGTTTACAAACACACCTGGTGAATTTAGTAATAATGTTTACAGACTTACTATTCAAGAAGCAGGATCAAATTTAGATTTCTTCCCCGGACTACAAGCAAGTCTATCACTAGATGATATTGTTGAATATAGACACGGTGAAAGTTTCTTATTCGATAATGTTGATACACAAGATATTACCGAGCGTCCAAGTACTGCTGTAAACTTTGATGAAAGTGATACTGTTACATATAGAAGTACAGGATTTACTGGAAGTGATGATCAAAATCTAGCATTACAAGCTGACGAAATTAAAACAATATTTGATGATGATTTTGCATATGTTATTCCTACAATTGATTTTGCAAATAAAGCAGTATCAGCACCTGCAGGTGGCGGTACATTAGGTAATGCTGTAGGTGATACATATCTAGCTATTAATAAGCTAAATGATAAAGATGCTGTACGTATTGTACAACAGTCTACTGATGCAACGAACCAAACGATTAAGAATCCAGGCGATGCTGGTTATACAGGTGGTATGATATTCTCATATGCTGGTAGATCACTAAGCGTTATTGGCTACGGTCCAATGACATTTGGCGCTATTACTAATGTAACAAGTGCAAGCCCAGTAACAATAACAAGTGCAGGTCATGGCTTATCAAATGGTGACAGAGTTGAGTTTGATAGCATTGGCGGAACTACTATATTAAATGGTACAAGCTATTATATTGGCTCTGTAACTACTAATACTTTTAAACTTTATACTGACGAAGCAGCGACACAAGCATTAAATGGATCAGAGTATCCTGCATATACAAGTGGCGGACGTTGGGTAACAACTGATAGTGTTTGGTATATTGAAACTGCATTTATAGCAGGAACAGACGTTGAAGGTAATAGTGCTGCTGGTATTAAATTATCACCAACTTCAGCTAGACTAATACATTGCGGATTACCATCAGGTTCTACTGCTGAAATTACAGTTGCTATATCGTTGCTACGTGCAACAGGACATGACTTTACAGAAATTGGTACAGGCGGATTTAACGATTCAAACTATCCAAATGTATTATTAGGTCAACCAATTGGCGGATCAGCTTCCAAGGCTGGGCCATATACCGCAGCAGATGATGCAAGTAAGGCACAAGTATGGGAGCGTAGAAAAGGTAGAGTATTCTTTATCAGTTCAGATAACGACGGCTTCTTTAGAGTTGGTAAGTATTTTGTTGTAGACCAATCAACAGGTAGTATTACTTTCGCAGGCGATGTTGGTATTTCGAGAGCAGCTTCATTAGGATTTAAAGAAGGTGTTACAATTGATGAGTTTTCAAATGATGAATTATTTACTGACTTGTCAGACACAGCAGTACCTACAGAAAAAGCAGTTGCTAACTATGTAAGTCGTAGACTGGGACACAACGGCAGTGCGCAACTAACAGGAACAAGCAGATTTGCTCCAGGCTTCTTAGCACTAGATGGATCAACTCCACTAGAAGCTAACTTAAATGCTAACAGTAAGCAAATTAAAAACTTACTTGATCCAACTGATGATAATGATGCAACTACTAAAGACTTTGTTGACCAAGCAGTTAGCAACTATGACGAACTTGATGATTTAAGAAACGTTACAATACATACAGTATTGCCTGCTAGTACTAGTAAACAAATTCTTACTCCAACAGGTAAGCGTAGACTATTAACTGATCCTGAAGTAGCAGGGTTGTTTACAGTAGGCGGAACTATTACTGACGGAACTGCACAAGGTACAGTTGTTGCATTAGAATCTAGATTTGATAACGTACTAAACAAAAACGTAAGAATTATTACTTACACACTAACAACTGTTGGTGAATTTAGTACAACAGCAAGTCCGATTAATAACGGTGTTGTTGGAAGTCCAGGATCAACAACAGCAGTAGTATTAGAAAATCCAGTTGATGAATTTACTAATGCTATAGAATCTACTGCAAGTGATATTAATATTACTGTAAACAGACTAGAAACAAGTACAGAAATTGATCTACAGATTGAAGCTCAAGCTATTATTAACAGTGATGTTAATGACACTGCTCAAATTGATCAAAGCAAATTGAATATGAACATTGCGCAGACTGGTACAGCAGCGCCAACAGGAACAGCAGCACAAAAACAAGCAGCAAGTGGCTTAGCAAGTTTTGATGAAGATAACTTTGAAATCACAGACGGCTTTGTTGGTATTAGAGCTGGTGGTGTTAGGTATTCTGAACTGCCAACTATGGTTACTGATAGTGTTATAGGACGTAGTGCAGCTGGAACAGGTGTACCGAGTGCAGTAGCATTTAGTACTATTATTGCTGAAGGCTTAGGATTAGCTGATGGAGACTTTGCATCAGTACTTGCTTATGGATCACCTACAAGAACTGCACCAGGATCTGTACTTATAAAAACAGGAACAGGTGCTTATAACACTAGTGTTATTTCATATGAAAATACAAACACAAGTATTGCTAAACGTGACAACACTGGTAGACTTCAAGCAACAGCACTTGTAATTGGTGGTGACGCAACATATGAAGTACTTGCAGAAAGTGGCGGCGCACTATCATTTAAAACTCCTGACCAAGGAGTTATACTAACTTCAAGTGGAGCAAGTAAACCAACAATTAACACAGGCGGAAATATTAAAGTAGGTGATATGGGAGTTGCACCTACTGAGAGTATATTCCATGCTAACAGTTCTTACGGTTCAGTAGGTGGTGCAGCAGGCAACACTGTTGAAACAAGTGCTATTTCATCACGTTGGTTATATACTAACTTCATTGAATCAGCAAACGAGAAAAATAATGAAAGTACTGGTATTGGCTTAGGTAGCGGCACAGGCTTTTCAGATGGTGGCAACAATGTTATTACTTTTGTAACAGGCGGCTCTGTTAGAGGAAAAATAACTTCAGCTGGATTTACAGGTGATGTTGTTGGTAATGTAACTGGTAATGCTAGTACAATTGACAGTCAAGCAAACTCAGCTACAATTGCTGCTACAAGTGCAAACACTGCTAATCGAATCGTACTACGTGACGGAAGTGGAAACTTTAGTGCTGGTACAATTACTGCTAACTTAACAGGTAATGTATCAGGTAATGTAACAGGTAATACAAATGGTAATGTAACTACTACAAGTATTACAACTGGTGCAGCAGCAACAGCAGGTAGCTTTACAGGTAACTGGAGTTTAACAACTGGCTCACGTATGGAAGCAACTTATGCGGATTTAGCGGAGTATTACGAAGGTGATACTGAATATGCTGTTGGTACAGTTGTTGTGTTTGGCGGTGACAAAGAAGTTACACAAAGTACAGAACACAATACAACACGTATAGCTGGTGTAGTAAGTGACCAAAGTGCATATACAATGAACAGCGAATGTCCAGGTATTAAAGCACTAGTTGCACTACAAGGTAAAGTACCAGTAAATGTAATTGGTACAGTTGCTAAAGGCGATATGCTAGTAGCAAGTTCAATACCTGGTTATGCAGTAGTTAATAATGATCCTAAAGTTGGTAGTGTAATTGGTAAAGCAATTAGTACCAAAGCAGACGGTGACAGAGGAACTGTTAATGCAGTAGTAGGTAAAGGTTAAATGATAAAGCAAATAAATATACTAAGCGAGGACACAAATGACAAATAGATATCCACTCATAGTTGATGCATCCGATGGTAACAAATTAAAAGAAATACCAAGCGGAGACAATCTACAACTTACAGGTAGTAGCATCACTGGTGTTATAGATGTTACAGCAAGCGGAACTGTTGCAAGTGCAGTGATAAGTGCAGCAAGCATTAAGAAAGGCGGCACTGAAATATCTACTCTTGCAGTAACAGGTGCTTGGACTGATGTAGTAGGGAGACCTACTCAATTAAGTCAGTTTAATAACAACTTAAACTTTTTAGTACCTGGCAACAATATTAGTATATTAACTAATAATGCTGGCTATCTAACTACTGTTGCATTTAGTGAAATAACAGACAAGCCTACTACAATAGCAGGGTACGGTATTACTGATGTAGCTTCATCTAGCCAAGGTGCATTAGCAGCAACAGCAATACAGCCAGGAGACAACATTAGTAGGTTGTTTAATAACGCAGGATATTTAACAGTATCAGATATACAAAATGGCTTAGTTACAATAGATGTTAATAACACAGGCGACTTAGTTGGTAGTGTGTTTGCTGATGATTCAACTGTGATGGTAGACAGCATACTAGCCGCAGTCAATTTAGACGGAACTATAAGAGGAAATGTTGTACCACATGCTAATCAACACAATACATGGGACTTAGGTAGCAATTCAGTAAGATTTAAAGATGCATACTTTGCAGGCGCTTTATATGGTGACGGAAGCAACCTTACAGGAATAAGTGGCGGCGGTGCAGCTAATATAGGAAACTTTACACTTGCAGCTAGTGTAATGGATACAGATGATTCAAGTGGAATTACTATCACTCCGTTAGTTACAATGAGCAGTGATCTAGTTGTTGAAAATGATATTAGATGTAGTAATGTAGTTTACGCTGAAACTTTTGAATCTACATCTACTGGTGTGCCAACAATTAATAGTGCAAGTTCAATTAATCTAAGTGCAACAGATAGAGTTACAATAAACAGAAGTCCTTTAAATTTTGCATCATTTACTGATGCTGAAAGAGATGCACTTACAGCAGTAAACGGCGATATTATATACAACACAACAGATAACAAATTTCAAGGTTATGTTACTAGTGCTTGGGAAGACTTACAAGGTTCTGTAAACAGTGTACAACAAATTAG
>ERZ1048068.2799-NODE-2799-length-11968-cov-18.954420_pt1 | contig 11968 bp, 11 predicted proteins | sample MGYA00383098_ERZ1048068 | MGnify/ENA primary metagenome ERZ1048068 (study PRJEB29581, sample SAMEA5548368) | metagenome | biome: marine; feature: coastal; material: water | depth 1 m | study: Short-term variability in the microbial, nano- and picoplankton... | reverse complement strand
AATGCGTTCCTTCTATAGAAAAAATTAGAATGGTTAATTCTGGAACTGAAGCAACCATGAGTGCTATTAGGCTTGCAAGAGGTTTCACTGGAAAAAATAAAATTATTAAATTTGATGGGTGTTATCACGGACATGTAGATTCATTATTAATTAAAGCTGGATCGGGAGTATCAACATTTGGGCTTCCAGACTCTCCTGGCATCCCAGAGGAGTTAGCCAAACTCACAATCACATGTCCTTATAATGATGTGGAAGCTTTCACTAAAATATTTAATTCAACAAAAGACGATCTCGCTGCAATTATTGTTGAGCCAATCGCTGGTAATATGGGATTTGTTCCAGGAACAGACGAGTTCTTAAATACACTTAGGGATTGTGCCACATCAAGTAATTCGTTATTAATTTTTGATGAGGTCATGAGTGGCTTTAGGGTGTCTCTTGGTGGTGCGCAAGAAATTTATGGAATAACTCCTGACCTGACAGCACTGGGTAAAGTTATAGGTGGAGGTCTTCCTGTCGGAGCTTTTGGTGGCAAAAAAGAGATTATGGAATACCTCGCTCCTGAGGGGCCTGTATATCAAGCTGGTACTTTATCTGGGAATCCGCTTGCAATGGCAGCTGGATCAGCCCTCTTGAAATTAATAATTGATGAAAACCCATATAAATCATTAGAAAATAAAGCAAAAACAATGTTATCAGGTATACAAAAACTTATGTTTTCTGCAGGAATACCATTCTCAATAAATCAGATAGGAGGAATGTTTGGGTTCTTTTTTTTAGAAAGCCTTCCTCAAAACATTCAAGATGTGTCTAAATCCAATGACAAAATGTTTTGTTCTTTTCTTAATGCAGCTATTAGCAATGGGATATACTTTGCTCCATCTAAATTTGAGGCAGGATTCATATCATACAAACATGGCGATGAAGAAATAGATAAAACACTTGAAATAGTAGAAAAAATTATTAAAAACAGAGGTATAAAAAAATGAAATATGACATAAGTGCTCTTGGAAATGCTCTAGTAGATACTCAATATAAAGTTGATCATAATTTCCTGTCTGAAATTGGTCTTGAAGCTGATTCAATGACCCTGTCATCTGCAGATGAGCAAGCTCCAATAATAAATAAACTTATTGAAATGGGATCGGAGTCTATGTCCGACTGTGGTGGCTCTGCTACTAACTCTTTAGTGGCTGCAGCAAATTATGGATCTAAGTGCCATCACGTATGTAGGGTTGCTGACGATGAAGATGGAAGAAAGTACCTTGATAGCCTGCGCTCTGCTGGAGTTGAGCATATTGGTATTAGTGCAGAAAATGCAGATATGCCTACCGGCAAATGTTTGATACTAGTTACTCCTGATGCGAAACGAACAATGAGCAGCATGTTAGGTGTAAGTGCTTTTCTTGGAGCTTCAGACATAAATTTTGAAGTTGTTGAAAATTCTAGAATTTTTTATATAGAAGGTTATATGGTTACAAGTGATGATAACTTTAATGCTGTTATATCTGTTTTAGAGCATTTAAAGGGGAAAGATACGATTAAAGCATTGTCTCTTTCAGATGCTGGAATTGTTCATGGCTTTAGAGATAAATTTGAACTCATAGAATCATACGGAATTGATATGATTTTTTGTAATGACGACGAGGCTGTCGCCTTTTCAAATAAAGAAAATCTTAGTGAAGCTGAAGAGTTTTATAAATCTAAATCATATATGACTGTCATTACAAAAGGATCTGAAGGAAGTATAGTTGTAGAAAATGGAGTCACGCATATAGCTGAAGCTGAAAAAATAACACCCATAGATACTAATGGTGCTGGAGATATGTTTGCTGGGTCTTTTATGCATGCATATATTCAAGGGATAGATATTTCAGACTGTGCAAAGTTTGGTAACTATGCATCTTCTAAGGTTGTTGAAACATTTGGGCCTAGATTAGATTCAAATGGATATAAAGAAGTTTTAAATAAATTGAGAAAAAGCTAGCTAATTTCTTCAGTATCTGATATTTTCACCACCCTAAAAATCTTATAAATTCTTTAATCTAATAAATGGCAAAAACAAAAACTCTAGCAGCAAAAAAAGTATCAACTAAGAAAGCACCAGCAAAGAAAATAGTAGCTAAGAAAGCACCAGCTAAGAAAGCACCAGCAAAGAAAGCACCAGCAAAGAAAATAGTAGCTAAGATAGCTCCTAAAAAAATTGCTAACAATAAATCTAAAATTGCTCCATATAAGTCTAAAAAAAATGAGAAATATATGAGTGCTGCCATGAAAAGACATTTTGTAGCTGTTTTACTCCTATGGAAAGAGCATCTTCTTGATGAAATGCAAAAAACTTTTGATCATCTTAGAACTAAAGGTGAAACTTACGCTGACCCTGTTGATAGAGCTTCTCAAGAAGAAGAGTTTGCATTTGAACTTAGAACAAGAGATAGAGAAAGAAAACTCATCAGTAAAATTGGAGTATCGTTAGAAAAAATAAAACAGGATGATTATGGTTGGTGTGATGCATGTGGAGATGAAATTGGAATTAAAAGGCTTGAAGCCAGGCCAACTGCAACTCATTGTATTGATTGCAAAACCTTAGATGAAATTAAAGAAAAACAACTTAATGGTTAAGATTCTTAATTAACTTGTGAATCCATTTGATTGATAATAATAAGATAAGCAAGTTTGCAATATCCGTAATTCGAGACCTTCAAAATAACAACTTTCAAGCATATCTAGTAGGCGGATGTGTTAGAGATGCTCTTTCTGGAATAGAGCCTAAAGATTTTGATATAGCAACCAATGCTACCCCCGAGCAAGTCAGAAAGATTTTTAAAGCCTCTAGAATTATTGGCAAAAGATTTAAACTAGTGCATGTTTTTAATAGATCTGAACTCCTTGAAGTTGCGACATTTAGGTCTGGAAATAATCAAACCAATGATGATGCAAATTTAATAAAAGATGATGCAGGAAAAATTCTAAGAGATAATGTTTGGGGAACATTAGAGCAAGATTGTCATAGAAGAGATTTTACAATTAATGCTTTATATTACTGTCCCATTTCAAAACAAATAGAAGATAAAAATAACGGATTAAAACACATACATAAAAGAATTATTGTGTCTATTGGTGATCCTCAAAGAAGGTTTGAGGAAGACCCTGTAAGAAGTCTAAGAGCAATTAGGTTTAGTAATAAGCTTGGATTTAAAATTGACAATGCAGTTAAAGAAGCTATTTATGATAAAGGACATCTTTTATCTAGCATTTCAAATGCAAGGCTATTTGATGAGTTTTGTAAAATATTTCTTGGGGGAATGGGCGAACAAAATTTTATTAAGCTATGTTCGTTTGGTCTCAATAAATATCTTATTTCATCAGATCCAAATAAAAATGATTTTTCAAATAGTATTATGATTAAAGCATTAAGAAATACTGATGAAAGAATTAAAAATAATCAATCTGTTACGCCTGGATTCCTGATGGCAGCTCTTCTATGGCCAATACTAATTTCTAAGTGCTCAAAAGATGGAGAAGTTAATATTAGGAAGTTTTTTAGGTCGATGGATGGCGTGCTCAGGGAGCAACAAAAGCTTACAGCAATACCAAGAAAATTTAATAGTTATATAAAAGATATATGGGTTTTACAGTTGAAACTTCACAGCAGAATAAAAAGTCAGCCTTACAAAACTATTAGACATCCGAGATTTAGAGCAGCATACGATTTTTTACTAGTTAGAGAACAAGCTTCTGGTGATAAAAACGGCTTAGGCAAATGGTGGACTGACTTCCAAAAAAATGATGATTCTTTAAGAGGCTCATTAATCTCAAGTATGAATGAAAAAAGTGATGAAGAATCATCTAAAATATTTGGTTTCTTTAAAGAGTTGAGATAATCTAGAGTAAAACTTATATGTAAAAAATGAAGCCAGCTATTAAAGAAGTACCACTTCCTAAATACATCGCCATCGAAGGTCCTATCGGTGTAGGAAAAACAACACTTGCAAATAAAATAGCTACTACATTTAATTATGATGCTTTTCTTGAACAGCCTGCTGAAAATCCATTCCTCAAGAACTTTTATAGGAATCCAAGTCAATCAGCGCTAGCAACACAGTTATTCTTTTTATTTCAAAGAATGCAACAGATTCAAGATTTAAAACAAAGGAGTCTTTTTGAAACCGTAAGAGTTGCTGATTTCTTGATTGAAAAGGATAGATTGTTTGCAGAAGTTACTTTATCTAATGAAGAAATGGATCTGTATGACAAAGTTTATGATCATATTACTCTTGATGCCCCTTCTCCAGATCTCGTAATCTACCTTCAAGCTCCAATTGATGTTCTAAAAGATAGAATTACAAAAAGAGGAAATATTAACGAGCAATATCTAACACTTGAGTACCTAGAAAAACTTAATGATGCTTATTCAAGATTTTTCTTAGATTATAACGATGCACCACTTTTAATTATAAATGCAGCTGACATAAATTTAGAATCTAATGAATCTGATTATGAATCTTTAATAACTAAAATAATGTCTAATCCAAAAGGTAAAAATTTCATAAATCCTCAGCCCTCAATAATATAAAAAAAATAATATGTCGAATGGTATATATCAACCGAAAGATGGAAATAATCCTTTCATAAAGAATATTGATGAATATAAAAATTTATATGAACAATCTATAAATAATCCTTCTAAGTTTTTTAGCAATCTCGCTAAAGAGGATTTATCTTGGATAAAAGATTTTACCTCTGTTCATAATGAGGAGTTTGCTAATACAAAATGGTTTGAGGGTGGAAAAATAAATATTAGTGTTAATTGCATTGATAGGCACCTTAAAGATAACCCAGACAAGATAGCCGTTATCTGGGAAGGTGATAATCCAAATGATTCAAAAGAACTTACCTTTCAAGAGCTTCATGATGAAGTCTGTAAATTTGCAAATGTTTTAAAAGATCTTGGAGTAAAAAAGGGCTCAAGGGTTTGTATTTATATGCCAATGATTTTAGAAGTAGCATTTGCAATGCTTGCATGTACTAGGATTGGAGCAATCCATTCAGTAGTTTTTGGGGGATTTTCACCTGAATCGCTAAAAGATAGAATTCTTGATGCTAATTGTGAAATGGTTATTACGGCTGATGAGGGATTAAGGGGCGGTAAAGTAGTTCCTCTTAAATCAAATGTAGATGAAGCATTAGAAAAATGTCCTGATGTTAGAAATACTCTTGTAATTAAAAGAACTGGGGGAAGCATTGCATGGAATGATTCTCGAGATATATGGTACGAGGAGATATCGAGAGGGATGGCAACTACATGCGAGCCTGAGCCCATGGATTCAGAAGATCCATTATTTATTTTATATACCTCTGGCTCCACTGGAAAACCTAAGGGTGTATTGCACACCACAGCTGGTTATCTTTTGGGTGCTCATATAAGTTTTAAATACCTCTTTGGAATTAAGCCCGAGGACAAATACTGGTGTACTGCCGATGTTGGCTGGATTACTGGTCATACATATATTCTGTATGGTCCTCTCTCAAATGGAGCAACTACCCTTATGTTTGAGGGAGTTCCTACCTATCCCTCCGCTTCAAGATGTTGGGAAATATGTGATAAATATGAAATTACTATTTTTTATACAGCTCCAACGGCAATAAGAGCTCTTATGGCACAAGGTGATGATCCTGTTTTAAAAACTAATCGATATAGCTTAAGAATATTGGGGACAGTGGGTGAGCCTATTAACCCTGAAGCATGGGATTGGTATTTTAAGGTAGTTGGCCAATCTAAGTGCGAAGTTATCGATACTTGGTGGCAAACTGAAACTGGCTCTGTCTTGATCTCTCCTATTGCTGGAGTTACACCAACAAAACCTGGCTCTGCTACCCTTCCTTTTTTTGGAGTCAAGCCAGCTCTATATGATGAAAATGGTAATACTCTAGAAGGCACAAATTCAGGAAACCTAGTTATTGAACAATCATGGCCCAGTCAAATTAGAAGCGTCTATGGAGACCATAAAAGAATGATAGATACTTACTTTAGTATGTATGAAGATATTTACTTTACTGGGGATGGAGCTCGCAGGGATGAGGATGGATATTATTGGATTACAGGAAGGGTTGATGATGTTTTAAATGTGTCAGGACACAGACTTGGAACTGCTGAAATAGAAAGTGCTCTTGTACTTCATTCCAAGATTGCTGAAGCTGCCGTAGTGGGATTTGATCATCCAATTAAAGGTCAAGGTATCTATGCATTCGTAACTCTTATGATTGGAGAAACCTTTGATGATGAATTTAATATTGAGCTAAAACAATTTGTTTCAAAGGCTATAGGCGCTATTGCTAAACCCGATCTTATACAAAATGCACCAGGCCTGCCAAAAACTAGATCTGGAAAGATTATGAGACGAATACTAAGAAAAATAGCTGAAGGAGATCTGTCCAACCTTGGTGATACAACAACTCTTGCAGATCCATCTGTTGTTGAGGCTTTAATAACAAATAAACAAAGCTTATGAAAAAATTTGTTGTAAGCTGTTTACTAATTGGAATAGTTGGCTGCTCGGTATCTCCAAAAAAGTTAGATGAGCTGAACTCTGAAAATAATTATTACTCACCGGCTCAAACTATCAAATGCATGCAAATGCAAACTCCTCAAAGACCCCATCCCATTAATAAAAAGGGTGAGGTAAGAGAATCATATGATCAGGGTGATTGTTATGATGATTTACTAACAAAAAATACAAGAGAATTAACTATAGAATTTGGGAAATCCTTTATTGATCTAAATGTTGATAAGGAACAAGAGATATTATCTGTTAATGAAAACTCTATAGACGATATAGACATAGAAGCAATTGAAACAAAAGTGCTTAAGAAACCAAAACAAAACTAAATTTTAGTGAAATTATTTTTGTCTTTCTTAATAATGCCCTCTTCTAATAATTTTATTAAATGCGCCTCTAAACTAAACTTAGCTATAGGGTGAAGATGCTCTGATACATCGTCATAAACAAGGGCTGTTAGGGCCTCTAGATTAGTTTCTCCAGAATCCTCTAACTTTCTTACAACCTTAGCTTCTCTTGAAAGCCTGTGTCTAATAATAGATTCAATAGTCTTCTTAGGATGATGCATGAAATTACCATGTCCAGGTGCAAAATAATCAATTTTGTATTTAAATAATTTATTCAAAGAGTCTATATAGTTCCTCATATTTCCATCAGGCGGCCCTATAACAACAGTGGAGCCATCCATAATATGATCGCCAGTAATAAGACAATTTAATTCTTTGATTAAAAAACATAAATGATTAGATGCATGCCCGGGTGTATGAATGACTTCTAAAGTGTACTCATCCGTTTTAATAAGATCTGCATCATTTAGAACCACGTCTGGAATAAAAGTTTCATCCTCCCATGCAGATTCACCATCAACCAGTCTTCCATACATTGGAACTTTTAAAACTTTTGAGATTGGTAGTGCTGCAGGCGAGTGATCGGTATGAGTATGTGTAACTAATATTCTTTTTATTTTGTTCTTCCCCGCTCTTATGATCTCGTCAATATGTTCTTCGATATTAGGGCCAGGATCTATTAAGGTAAGGTCTTCTTTACCAATTAGATAAGTATTAGTGCCTCCTCCTGTGAAAACCCCAGGATTGGGTGCTGTTATTTTTTTTATTAATTCCATATATTTGTCCTAATGGTTTTCATAACCCTCATCACCTGGGAGCAGTCCATGCCATCTACCATCCTTTTTAAAAAATTTTGGTAATATCGGAGGTATCTCACTACTGCTTAGTTGATGCTGGTGCTCAAGGAGTTCTGTGCATGAATTAGAATTTTCACATTTCTGAAGATTCTTGATTGTCGGCATTATCATAGGCATTTCTCCATTAAATGCTCTTTTTATAGCTTCCTTAGGATTAATCCAAATACTATGAGTAAGCTCAGTACCATCATGTTTTTCAATTTGATTATTGGGTAAATGGGCTATAAAAAATCTTGTATCAAATCTTTTAGTTTCAATATCAGGAGTAATCCAATGAGAAAATGGAGCAATGTTATGCATAGTTAATTTGAGATCTTCTTTGATACAAATATCATAAAAACTTATTTCATTTCTAATCAGCTTATCACGATATTTATCGTATTTTTCTTTCTCAAAGCCTGTAAGGTCTAAATCTTCTCCGTTAGTTTTTTTAGCAAGTAAAATACCTACCTCTTCAAAACACTCTCTAACACATGCTACCCAGTAGCTCAGACCACCATGACTTAAACCCAGTTTTCTAGAGGCTTCTTTGTCATCAAGGCCATCACACAAGTTAGAAATATTTATATCTTTATCAGCTTCATCAATTTTACCTCCTGGAAAAACAAACAGATTTTCAAATGGTGGTTTTTTTGATCTTTTAACCATTAAAACCTCGATCTCATCATCGATGTCTCTAATCATTAAAACGGTCGCTGCCGGAATCAAGGAAAGTTTATTCATAAATATATTTTATATAGCTTAGAATAATGCTTATGCAAATAACTAACAATCTAAATCAAGATATTGAAAATGCTCCACAATGGTTTAAAGATGCAGTTGAGCTTAGGCCTGTTGATAAAATTATAGAGCATCCCTTAGGGGATATCTCATATTCTAAATGGAGCTCATCTGTTGATACAAAAAATCTCATTGTCTTGATTCATGGAACAGGAGCACATAAAAAATGGTGGGATCCAATTGCTCCTCAATTTCTAAATTACTCAAATGTTGTAGCCATAGATTTACCTGGTATGGGAGAGTCTGGTTTTAGAAAAAAATATGGAATTAAAGATTTTGGCGAATGCATAACTTCAGTTATTGAAAAAGAAAAATTAAATAGTGATATAGAGAATATTCATATTGTCGGTCATTCATTGGGTGGGCAGGTAGCTGGTTATGTTGCATCTGAGAAACAGGATCTTATTGATAATATAATTATAATTGATACCTTTATAAGGCCTCCAGACTATAATCCGGCTGAGCACCAAGGTGGGCCTTTAAGAATGATTAAATATTATTCAGACAAAATTACGATATTAAATAGATTTCGTCTAATGCCCAAGCAGGACTGCAAGAACGATTGGTTTGTGCGATATATTGCAGAGTATTCTGTTAAAGAAACTGATCAAGGGTGGAGATGGAGATTTGATGATGTAATGTTTACAAGTCTTGAAAGATTATTTGGTTATAAATTCTCGTTTAATTGTCCAGCATTATTTGTGCATGGTCAAAACAGCTTGCTAACCTCAGGAGATTTTCTAAAGAATATTAAATCAACCTATTCTGATACGATGGATTTTATTGAGGTGAGTGATGCCGCTCATCATGTGCCATTGGACAAGCCACTTGAAATAGTTAATATAATTAAAGAACGATTATTTTAAGTTTTTTATGAATTACTTTTATTTCTTTTTTTTCCTTTCTCTTTCTTTGCTTGTATGGTTCAAACCACTGATGTTTTATATATCTGAAAAGGTTCAAGATGCAAAAAATCTGAATGTTTTAGGCGGAATCACTTTTCTTACTGGTATCTCATTAGTTATTTTTTTTACTCTATATGAAAATTGGGCAGAGAGATTGTGGACTTTGGTCACAGTAATTCTTGGTTGTCTTTTATGCATAAGAGGCTTAGTTGTAATTTTTTACCTTAAGTCGGTAAAGAAAATATTGTCCTTATATTTAAATCATTACTATAAATTTACTTTCCCAATATCACTTTCATTAATGTTTCTGAGTTTTTTTATAGTCTCAACGGACTATATTGGTGAGCAGAAAGATATTAGCAATTGTAAATCTGATGATTCTATTAGCGTTATTTGTGGACTATCAAATCCGGAAGATATTGTAATAACACCTGATCAAAATTACTTTTTAATGTCTGAGTTTGGTGGTATTAGTCCATACCAAGAGACAAAATCTGGTGGCTTTGCTTTGCTTAGAATTTCAGACAATAAAAAAATATCTCCTAAGATAACTTTTGAAAGAAATACATGGGGAGATTCTTTATGTCGCAACTCTTCAAATAAAACTTTTGGGCCTCATGGCATAGATTTAATGGAGAGGAAAGATGGTCGTTTTCAGCTTGCAGTGGTGAACCATTATCCTAGTGAATCTATAGAAATGTTTGAACTAGTCTTATCTGCAGATGATGCGCAGTGGGAACTGGTATGGCGAGGTTGCATTGATGTTCCGGACCAATACTACTTTAATGATATCGCACTTAAGGATGATGGCGGCTTCTTTGCATCTCATATGTACTCTAGAGATATAACAATGGAAGAATGGCTAATAACCTCATTATTTAAAAGTAATTCTGGGCATATTGTTGAATGGTCAGATGGTTTTTTTAAAAAAGTAGAAAGCTCAGAGGGAAGTGGCCCAAATGGGATTAGCTTGGATAGATCTTCTAATATGTTATTTATAAGTTATAACCAAGGTGATCAACTTGTAAAATTTGATCTTTCGATTAATGAAAAGATTGATACTTATTTTGTTCAATCACCTGATAACATTTTTTTAACTGGAAACTCAGCATGGTTTACCTCTCTTGATTTCCAGCCGAATGATGCAGGAAACTGTATTGAAAGAGAAGCATGCTCTCTTCCCTTTTCAATATATGAGATTGATAAGAATTCATTTAAGCTAAAAAATGAGTACTCTTTTAGTAAAACGGTCTTTGGGCTTCCAACAATAGCAATACCAATGAGCGATAAGATTTATATGGGATCTTTTCACTCCGATAGACTAGGGTATTTTATTAAGAAATAATCTTATGGCAGAGCGTTTTAATTTTGATAGCCTAGACATCGTCTTGCCAAAAAGACAAGCTCAATCTCATAAAGGTTTGTATGGCAGAGTTGCTGTTATTGCTGGATCGAAGGGTATGGGAGGTGCAGGGATTCTTGCATCAGAAGCTAGTCTTTTTTGTGGATCTGGTCTTGTTAGTCTCTATACCCATAGTTCAAATGCTCAGGCGTCTCTTCAAAGAAATCCTGAAATCATGACTCTTGGAGTAGACAGTCATGAAAATATCTCAGGAGATTTTGATGTCATATTGATTGGTCCAGGCTTTAGTGACAATAAATGGTCAAAAGAATTGTCTGAATGTATATCTTTAGATGCTCCATATGGTCTAATTATCGATGCGGGAGCACTGACTTACACAAAAAAAATACAATCACAAAATAATAAAAATTTAATTTTAACACCCCATCCGGGTGAAGCAGCGGCCTTGCTTGGAGTTTCTGCTGATGAAATTCAACTAAATAGAGAAGATAATGCTATTGATATTGCAAAGAAATATAACGCATCTGCAGTAGTTCTCAAGGGTCACAATACTCTGGTGTATATAAAGAGTGAGGATAAAACATTTATATGCGAAAATGGAGGCCCAGAGCTTGCAACAGGAGGTACTGGAGATATTTTGGCAGGAATCATAAGTGCTTTACTGGCTCAAAATTTACCTCTAAAAGAATCTTGTTTATTAGCGGTTGCTTCTCATGCAAAAGCAGGTGAAAACTTTGTTGAAGATGTAGGTGAAATTGGTTTAAATGCATCTTCATTAATACCAATGGTTAGAAAAATATTGAATAAATGAAAGAGTTGATCTTACAAAATGATGAAGCTACAAATAAGCTTGGCATAGATATTGCAAATGAAATAAAGCTTGTAAAAACTTCATCAATAGAAATTCATCTTGAGGGGGACTTGGGAGCCGGGAAAACATTTTTATCTAGATCTATAATAAAGAGCTGCGGTTGGAAAGATTTAGTTAAGAGTCCTACATATACTCTATGTGAAGAATATGATCTTGGTGAATATCTTTTTTTACATATAGATCTTTATAGAACAAATGAGGCACAAGATATAGATATATTTAATTTGAACAGAAAAACAGATTCAAAAAAAATTGTTCTTATAGAATGGCCTGAAAGACTAAAAC
>ERZ1048068.2795-NODE-2795-length-11977-cov-7.189230_pt1 | contig 11977 bp, 8 predicted proteins | sample MGYA00383098_ERZ1048068 | MGnify/ENA primary metagenome ERZ1048068 (study PRJEB29581, sample SAMEA5548368) | metagenome | biome: marine; feature: coastal; material: water | depth 1 m | study: Short-term variability in the microbial, nano- and picoplankton... | reverse complement strand
AAATACAACAGCCTTTTTCTCTGATTACAAGCTTAACTATAATTTTATTACTAGAAAAGGAGATATTCAGATCTCAGATTTTGAAAAACGAAATACCATTTTTGATTCAGGAGTATCATCAGAAGTTATCATCGATAAATCAAAAGCCAGTAAGTTTACAATTGGATATCAGTACGCACTCAAAGATGTTGCTTATGCGTTTTTAAATACAACAAACCTTTCATTTATTTTAGATACAGAGCACAACGTTATACAAACGCATAGTTTGTATGGTCAATACGATTATAAAAATTCAAAACTTTTTAATCTTAGCTTTGGTTTGCGAAGTACTTATTTTAATGAACTAGATGCTGTAAGGCTAGAGCCAAGGTTAGTGATTTATAAACCTCTTACAAAAAATTTAAAATTCCAGGGATCTGCCGAAATTAAAAACCAAATTATTAGTGAGATTGATGAAACCATATTAAGCGATCTTTCATTAGAAAACAGATTGTGGAGATTAGCAGATGGTAATGCGTTTCCCATTATTAACAGTCGGCAAGTTTCTGCAGGATTTATTTATATCAAAAAAGGATTAAGTATTGATATAGATGCATATCATAAAAAATTAAATAATATCACTGCCTTATCGCTTGGATTTTTAAATCCTGATAATAGTAGTTTTAATATTGGTCAGCGGAATATTATGGGATTAGATGTTTTTGCGCAAAAACAATTTAATGGCTTTAACTCATGGCTAAGTTATTCTTTGAATCAATCACAAAGTAGATTCGAAAACTTAAATAACAATAAAGATTTTACTTCTAAATCTAATGTTACACATTCTGTGTCAGCGGCTTTGAGTTATAAATTAGACGGTTTTCAATTTGCATTAGGTTGGAAATGGCAAACGGGAAAACCTTTTACTATTGCAAAAGATAGCAGCGATGCGTTAGAATTTAATGATGGTATTAATACTGGCGAATTACCTATTTATCATCGTCTTGACTTGTCTTCAACCTATAATTTTAAAATGTCTAAGTACAATAAACTACGAGGTAAAATTGGACTATCAATTAGAAATATTTACAATAGAAAAAACTTAATTAGTAAAGAATATAGAGGAAATAACAGTATAGGCGATCCAATTGAGTTAATAGAGAAGTTGTCTATCGGAATTACACCAAATCTAATGTTTAGAATATATTGGTAAAATAGAAACTTTTAATGAAGGTCGAACTTTTGTAAGTTTGGGTCACAATTATCCTCAAGAATAATTTTTTATTTCTGGGAATATTTTTTTTGAGTATATATCACTAATTACACTCAAAAAGTCTGAACTACTGTATGTTTGGGTCACGAGTTTTGTTGTTTGTACTATGTTCAAAACGAGCAAATATTAGTGTAGGTGCTTAAAAGTTTTATTGCTTAATTTTCTCAAAACTTATTCCAAGTAGTGTGAGAATATCATAAAACACACGATCTGTAGTTGAATTTATTTTTGTGGCTTCTTTTATATTGGTAACAACTTTTGGGTATTTTTTTGTGTAAGACTCAGAAAACCAAATTAGATAAGCTGGATTTTTTGCGGCCTCACCACTTTGAGCATGTAGCCATTTACCCTCTTCCCCTAATTGTTCTCCATGATCCGATATATACACTAGTACAGTTGGTGTCTCTTGGTTTTCTAAAATACCAATGAGTTTGCTTATAAATTTGTCGAGATATAACAGTGTATTATCGTACGAATTAATCAATTGTTCAGATGTTAAGGATGGGATATATTTACTGTCTATAACAGGGTTAAATTTCTTTTCTTTGTTAGAGTATCGGTCTTCATACCACCAATGACTACCGATCATATGCAAACTGATTACTGAGCGACGGTTTTCCTTAAGAATATTTGAAGCTACTGGAATAAGAGATTCGTCCCTTAGCTTATCGAAACTAAAAACAGATTTAAAAGCATCTATTAAATGAATTGAATCGTTGGTTTTGACTATTGGTGTATACGATTTTTCTAGAGTTTGATTCCCCACCCAATAGGTTTTGTAGTTTGCTTCATCAAGAATATCATAAATGGAGTAGTACTCTGAATCACTCTGAACCTGTCCTTGATTAGTTAGAATTTGCGGCAAACTTACCGCAGTATACGTATGTTCAGTATAAACATTGGGAAAACTAATTAGTCCGCTCTGTTGTTTTAGTTTTGGAGTGGTAGGTCTATTGTAGCCATTAATGCTTAAATGATCTGCTCGGACGCTTTCGCCTAAAACAAGTATCATTTTGAGTTCATCTGAGTGATAAGACACATCTGGAATTTGCTTGTTTAGTTTCAATGTTGGTTTTTCCATATAAGATTTTACTGCGTAGTAAATATTGTATGGCAACCTGTTTTTTAAACTTCCTGGGCGCTTTTGCTCAAGAACCCAAAAAACACTGATACAACACAGTGATGCAATCATATAGAAAGGCCAATTCAAGCGATTATTGATAGAAGACTGCCACCTAAATAGAACTAAAAGAATGATTATGGAAATACTTATAAAAATTAAGTAAGGGAAACTAATCAAATCGACAGCAATGTCGGGTTTTGTTTCCAAAAGGGCTTGTATCAAGTGTGGCGTTACGGAAATATCTTGGCTATAACCCCAAAAAGAATAGCATGAAAGAATAAAAAATAATGGACCAAAAACCAATCTAAAAGCCCATTTTGATAGAGTCAAAAGATAAATAAAGCCAGCGATAGAGGTTTGAAGAGCGATTAAATGCAGCCCATAGACTGCAGTATCTTTTATGCCATTAAGTGGAGTGTGATAATATGAAGCACCAGTAATAAAAACAACTACTAATACATTAGTAGCTAAATTAAATAATATGATAGATTTATTGTTACTTATGTTTTCCATCTACAATTGGAAGGTATTTATGTACTCCCCAAATTATAGGGATAATCAAAGTGAGTTGTAAAAAAGTCAGTCCTAGTTTTTCCCATTCTGTGAATGCAAAAACACTAGTGCCTAAGATTAAATATAGTCCAAATTTTATTAAGGTAAGCGCACGAAGATGTGTTGCCAAAATCACAATGCTGTGTTGTCCAAAGTACGATAGTACTTTGAAGTAGGGTAATATTTTAAAAAACAAGACGTATGCAATAGATCCCGCAGCTCCACTAATGATAAACAGCAATGGGTTTCCATAAATAGAGCGATACATATCAATTTTGGAGGGATTAAAATAGAATGCAAATAAATGAAGCCCCATTAAAACCAAAAACACAATGAGTGATTTACGAATATTTAAACTTGAAAAATAAGCTTTGAGAAGGTGTCCAAGTTGATAAAAAATTAACCCTACTAATGCTACGTCAAGACTCCATGGAAGGTGGATTTCAGTTTTAGACCAAATTAAACCGCATAATGAAAAGAAAGTTAGGGCGTAAATAAGTAGATTTTTTTTAACGTATTTTTGAATAAGTCCATAGATCACATAAACTAAAAATAAACAGGGTAAAAACCATAATGGAATTCCCCAATCCATAAATTCCTGTCCGCCTTGTGCATAAAAAATTCCAATAAAATTATCCCAAATAGAAAGATCGAGTAAGCTGCTCTTTCCAAATTTTCTACCTACTACAAACCAAAACAAATACAGCAATGTGGCCCAAAAAAAGTAAGGGATAAGAAGTGTTTTGACTCGATTTTTTATTGAATTTAAAGTAAATTTCTCTTTATGAAACATCCCGGAGATGAAAAAAAATAAAGGAACATGAAAGCTGTATATATAAGGTTCAAGTACTGGGAAATTATGACCGTATACTACTAAAAATATAGACCATCCTCTTGCTTGGTCTACCCAGTTTAGTCTCTTTGCACTAGGACTCATATTTAGTTATTAAGTAACTCAATTTAATTAAATAATCAAAATCCTCCAAACAATTAATTCTCAATTATTTTTTTGTTATTCATTGCGGCTCATCAAAAATTTGAAGTAAATATAATCTTGAATGTTTATTATTCAATACCCTGACTTCTTCAAATCTAGGATAACTTTTTTAATTTTGGTGTATTTATTTGATTTTATAATACTTATTCGATTTAGAAATTCAGAACTTCCATAAGTTTGGTTTTTGTCTCAGCACTCAAAAGCAATGCTCTTCTTATTTGTAGATTATAATTTTGTGGAGTCTTATCAATAATATATCTTGCACAAGGTTATGATGCTTCACTCATTTGAACATTAAATTGTCGATAAGAAGAATGAAAATAAAATCAATTTGCTGCATTGGTGCGGGTTATGTAGGAGGACCAACAATGTCTGTGATTGCTCACGAAAATCCAAATATCAAGGTTACTGTTGTTGATGTTAACAGCGACAGAATTGCTGCATGGAATTGTGAGGATTTATCTCAGCTACCAATTTTTGAACCAGGTTTAGATAAAGTAGTTGATCAAGCACGTGGCCGTAATTTGTTTTTTTCTACTGAAGTTGATAAAGCCATTCATGAAGCAGAAATGATTTTCATCTCTGTCAACACCCCCACGAAAACCTATGGTGCAGGTAAAGGAATGGCAGCAGACCTACAATACGTAGAGTTGTGCGCGCGTCAAATCGCAAAAGTATCTACTTCTAATAAAATTGTTGTCGAAAAATCTACTTTGCCTGTAAAAACAGCAGAAGCAATCAAAGATATATTGGACAATACGGGCGATGGTATTCATTTCGAAATCTTATCTAATCCTGAATTTTTGGCCGAAGGAACCGCAATTCAAGACCTAAAAGCACCCGATCGCGTATTAATCGGCGGAGAACCAACAAAATCAGGACAAGAAGCCATTGATGCTTTGGCAAAAATATATGCGTCATGGGTACCAGAAGATAAAATTATTAAAACCAATTTATGGTCTTCCGAACTCTCAAAACTTACTGCAAATGCTTTTTTGGCACAACGAGTCTCGTCTATAAATGCCCTGACGGAGTTATGTGAACAAACAGGTGCCAACATCAAAGAAGTAGCCAACGCTATTGGAACCGATTCTAGAATTGGTCCTAAATTTTTAAATGCATCGGTAGGGTTTGGAGGTTCTTGTTTTCAGAAAGATATTCTAAATCTGGTTTATATATGTAAATCTTTGGGACTGAATCATGCAGCAGATTATTGGGAACAGGTCATTATTATCAATAACCACCAAAAAGCTCGCTTCGCCAACCAGATTGTAAAGGCACTCTATGGCACTGTCGCAGATAAAAAAATTACATTTTTTGGATGGGCCTTCAAAAAGAACACAAACGATACCCGTGAATCCGCTGCAATATATATTGCAGATAAACTCATAGATGAACATGCTCATGTTCAAGTTTATGACCCCAAAGTTTCGGCACTTCAAATGCAATCAGATTTGAATCATTTGAACTCAAGATCTGAAACTGAAAATGCAAAATATTTAACAACACATAGCGACCCCTATGACGCTGTTGTTGGTGCGCATGCTCTAGCAGTCATAACAGAATGGGACGAATTTAGAACTTATGATTGGCAAAAAATTTATGATAATATGAGTAAACCCGCTTTTGTTTTTGATGGCCGTAATCTTTTGGATCGATCTGCGTTAGAAACCATAGGGTTTTCTTATAAAGGTGTAGGGCAATAATTTTCGCACGTAATGAAAACTAAAACAATTCTAATTACTGGTGCTGCAGGGTTTATAGGGTTTTACCTATGTAAACGCCTCATAGAACAAGGGCATTCGGTTGTTGGAATAGATAACATCAATGATTTTTATGATGTTAATTTAAAATACGATCGTCTTAAAGTTTTAGGGATTGATGCTTCAGATGCAAGCCAATGGAACACCTCTTCGAAAAGTGTTTCAAAACATATGGACTTTACATTTATCCGTACAAAAATAGAAAATTCTGAAGCCCTAAATAAAATATTTCAAACCTATACATTTGATGTCATTTGTCATCTTGCGGCACAAGTCAGTGTTCGTTCATCCGACAAGCGATCTGATGACTATATCGAAACCAATATAAAAGGTTTTTCAAATATTTTAGAATGCTGCCGAGAGTACAACATCACTAGACTGGTTTATGCAAGTAGCTCTAGTGTTTATGGCAATGCTGAAGATACTCCTACTCAAGAAATTGCATCCACAGATTATCCTATAAGTTTTTATGCGGCTACAAAAAAATCCAATGAACTCATGGCTCATGTCTACAGCCATTTGTATAAAATTGAAACTATAGGGTTACGTTTTTTTACAGTATATGGCCCTTGGGGGCGTCCCGATATGGCTCTATTTCGATTTACTGATGCAGTCCTAAAAGGAAAATCAATAGATGTCTTCAATTATGGAAATCACGTCCGGGATTTTACTTATATTGATGATATTATCGACGGAGTAGAGCGTACTTTGTTGCATACATCAAAAAATAAAGCGCTTTACAAATTGTATAATATTGGCAGTAGTCAACCTGTAGAATTGTTAGATTTTATTGAAAACATTGAAGCAATAACAGGGATTCAAACCCAACGAAATATGCAGCCATTACAAGAAGGAGATGTACATCAAACTTGGGCTAATGTGGAAAAATTGAAAACAGATTATGGATATCAACCCAGAACTTCCCTAAAAATTGGTGTTGATGCTTTTGTGAAATGGTATAAATCTTATTACATATGAAAAAAATATTAATCACCGGTGGTGCAGGATTTATTGGAGCGCACGTAGTTCGATTATTTGTGAATCAATACCCCAATTATCATATTTTTAATATGGATGCATTGACTTATGCGGGAAACCTAGAAAATTTAACCGATCTTGAATCCAAACCTAATTATACTTTTATAAAAGGAGATATAACAGACGAAAATTTTATTCATCAGTCTTTTGAACATCATAAGTTTACTGATGTCATTCATCTGGCTGCAGAATCTCATGTCGATCGCTCTATACACGATCCCTTGGCATTTGCAAAAACAAATATTTTGGGAACCATGATTTTGCTTAATGCTTTTAAATCTTTGTGGGCGTCTGCTTGGAAGTCTCACCGTTTCTATCATGTAAGCACAGATGAAGTGTATGGGACTTTAGGACAAGAAGGGTTTTTTCTTGAAACTACTGCTTACGATCCAAACTCTCCTTACTCAGCTTCAAAAGCAAGCTCGGACCACTTTGTCCGTGCCTATGGAGAAACCTATGGGTTGCCGTATGTGATTTCTAACTGTTCTAACAACTATGGTCCTAATCAATTCCCTGAAAAACTGATTCCCCTTTTTATTAATAATATTTTAGAACACAAACCATTGCCTGTTTATGGTGACGGTAATTATACTCGTGATTGGTTGTATGTCATCGATCATGCACGTGCTATTGATATGGTTTTTCATCAAGGAGAAAATCATGAAACCTACAATATTGGTGGTTTCAATGAATGGAAAAACATTGATTTGGTTAAAGAATTATGCCAACAAGTAGATCAAAAATTAGGGCGTAATCAAGGCACAAGTCAGGCCCTAGTCAAATTTGTAAAAGATCGACCTGGCCATGATTTGCGTTATGCGATAGATGCTTCTAAAATTCAAAATAATTTAGGATGGACACCCTCCGTAACCTTTGAGGAAGGATTGTCCAAAACTATAGATTGGTACCTCAATAATGAAGCTTGGTTGGACCATGTGCGCTCTGGAGAATATCAAAAATATTACAACAATAAATAAATAAATGAAAGGGATTATTTTAGCAGGAGGTTCGGGTACACGACTTCATCCACTTACTTTGAGTGTGAGTAAACAACTTTTGCCCATCTACGACAAACCTATGATTTATTATCCATTGTCAGTTTTAATGCGAGCTGGAATCAAAGATATTTTAGTCATTTCTACCCCACATGATTTACCAAATTTCAAACATCTTTTGGGAGATGGTTCCAATTTTGGCATCCAACTTTCTTATGCAGAGCAGCCATCACCAGACGGACTTGCTCAAGCATTTATCATTGGAGAATCGTTTATTGGTTCTGACGATGTGTGCTTAATTTTAGGCGATAATATTTTTTATGGCGCAGGTTTAGATTCCCTTTTAAATTCTGCTGTGGAGACGGTAAAAGATGAACAAAAAGCTGTAGTTTTTGGAAGCTATGTCAAAGATCCACAACGTTATGGTGTGGCTGTATTTGATGAACAAAATAATGTTATTAACATCGAAGAAAAACCAAAAGAGCCAAAATCTAATTATGCTGTAGTTGGCTTGTATTTTTACCCAAATTCTGTAGTTGATATTGCAAAAACAATCGAACCATCCGATCGTGGAGAGTTAGAAATAACATCTGTCAATGAAGCTTATTTGCTTCAAAAAAGTTTAAAACTAGAAGTACTTAAACGCGGATTTGCATGGCTAGATACTGGAACTCACGAGGCACTTGGTGAAGCAACAGAATTTATTAAGGCAATAGAAAACAGAACAGGTCAGAAAGTGTCTTGTCTGGAAGAAATCGCCTTAAATAATGGTTGGATTTCATCTGAAAAATTAGGTCAACGTATCGCCAATCTTAAAGGTAATTATTACGATTATCTTAAAGGGATTTTGGACTAGATATTAGGCCGTAAGCCCTTTTAATTCTTTAATTGTATCTGAAGGGTTTTTGCTTTTAAAAACAAAACTTCCAGCAACCAATACATCTGCACCTGCGTCTTTTAATTTTTGAGCATTTGCTGAGGTTACTCCACCATCTATTTCAATTTTTGTTGATGCGCCTTTTTCATCAATCATTGCTTTTAGCTGTTTTACCTTGTTGTATGTATTCTCTATAAAACTTTGTCCGCCGAATCCTGGATTTACACTCATCAAACACACCAAGTCGATATCTTGAATAGTATCCTGTAGGACGTTGATGTTAGTGTGTGGATTTAGTGCAACACCAGCTTTCATTCCTTCAGATTTTATGGCTTGAAGTGTTCGGTGCAAATGTGTGCAAGCTTCATAATGTACCGTGAGGATATCACTTCCCAGTGCAGCAAATGTTTTGATGTAGCGATCTGGATCTACAATCATCAAATGGACATCAACTGTTTTTTTTGCATGTTTGGTAATGGCTTTTAGAACTGGCATCCCAAAAGAAATATTGGGTACAAAAACTCCATCCATGATGTCTATATGAAACCAATCGGCTTCACTGCTATTTACCATTTCGATATCGCGCTGGAGGTTGGCAAAATCGGCAGCTAAAATAGAGGGAGCAATTATAGATGAACTCATAATTTTAATTTAATAGAACAAAAATAGAACAAAAAATAAACCCCTGCCAATGGGAAGGGGTTTTGTTATTAACCAAGATAGGTTTTCAGTATTTTACTTCTTGAAGTGTGTTTCAAACGTCGAATAGCTTTTTCTTTGATTTGACGAACACGTTCTCTTGTAAGGTCAAAAGTTTCTCCAATTTCTTCTAATGTCATAGGGTGTTGATTGCCAAGACCAAAATACAATCGAATCACATCGGCTTCTCGTGGTGTTAAGGTTTCCAATGCACGTTCAATTTCTGTTCTTAAAGATTCGTGTAACAACTCTTTATCAGGGTTTGGCGACTCTCCAGAACGTAATACATCATACAAGTTGGAGTCTTCACCTTCAACTAGAGGCGCATCCATAGAGACATGACGACCGGAATTTTTCATGGATTCCTTAACGTCATTTATGGTCATGTCCAATTCTTTCGCAATTTCTTCTGCACTAGGTGGGCGCTCATGTGATTGCTCTAAAAAGGCATATGTTTTATTGATTTTGTTGATTGAGCCAATTTTATTCAATGGCAAACGAACAATTCTTGACTGTTCTGCAAGTGCTTGCAAAATAGATTGACGAATCCACCATACAGCATATGAGATAAACTTGAATCCACGTGTTTCATCGAAACGTTGTGCGGCTTTGATAAGACCAAGATTTCCTTCATTGATCAAATCTGGAAGTGTAAGTCCTTGATTTTGGTATTGTTTAGCAACAGAAACTACAAAACGAAGGTTGGCTTTTGTTAATTTTTCTAATGCAATTTGGTCACCAGCTTTGATGCGTTGTGCCAACTCTACTTCCTCATCGGCAGTAATTAAGTCAACTTTTCCAATCTCTTGAAGGTATTTGTCCAACGAGGCAGTTTCCCTGTTGGTTACTTGTTTTGTAATCTTGAGTTGTCTCATGTTTGCTTATTTTTTTAAAAATTATTTTGGTCTCATTATGTTATACGTTGAAAATGAAATAAATGTTACAAAAAAAAGCCGTTTTATTTCAAAACGGCTTTTTTTATGCTAAAGAGTTAGTTTTTTTGACTAATCTCTTTTTGGTCTTCTGTCATTACGACGGTTATCGCGACCTCTATTGTTAGGTTTTCTGTCTCTTGGTGGACGTTCCACAAAACCTTCTGGTTTTGGAAGAAGCGCTTTACGCGAAACTTTTTCTTTACGTGTTCTCGAATCAATACCAAAATATTTTACATCAAAAACATCACCCATATTGACAACATCCGATACGTTTTCTGTACGTTCCCATGCCAATTCGCTTACGTGGAGTAACACTTCGTTTCCTGGTGCTTCAAGATATTCTACCACAGCACCAAAATCGAGCATTTTTATGACTTTTACTTCATAAACACTGCCAACTTCTGGCTTAAACATGAGTGAATCTATTTTTGCTAAAACAGCATCAATCCCATCTTGATCTGTACCTAAAATCTCAACAATTCCTTCTTCAGTCACAGGATCTTCATTGATTACTATTGTTGTACCTGTTTCTTTTTGAAGTTCTTGAATCACTTTACCACCTGGGCCGATAAGCGCTCCAATAAATTCATTTGGAATAATGCGGGTAACCATTTTAGGTGCATGGGCCTTAACGTCTGCTGCAGGTGCTTCGATTGTATCCGTAAGCTTTCCTAAAATATGAAGGCGTCCGTCACGAGCTTGTTTTAGTGCATTGACTAAAATCTCGTACGATAATCCTTTCACTTTGATGTCCATTTGACATGCTGTAATACCATCTGCAGTACCTGTTACTTTAAAGTCCATATCACCTAGATGATCTTCATCGCCTAAAATATCAGAGAGTACCGCATATTTTCCAGAATCGGCATCGGAAATAAGTCCCATTGCAATTCCAGAAACTGGCTTTTTCAATTGTACACCAGCATCCATAAGTGCCATTGTTCCAGAGCAAACAGTAGCCATAGAAGACGATCCGTTACTTTCCAAAACTTCACTTACTACTCGTACAGTATAAGGACAATCTTCAGGAACCATACCTTTAAGGGCGCGTTGTGCCAAGTTTCCATGTCCTACTTCACGACGAGACGTTCCACGAATAGGACGAGCTTCACCAGTTGAAAAAGGAGGGAAGTTGTAATGCAAATAAAAACGTTCTTCACCTTCATGAGATGGCATATCTATTTGATTGGCGTCTCTAGAAGTTCCAAGAGTTACTGTAGCCAATGCTTGAGTCTCTCCTCTTGTAAAAATTGACGAACCGTGTGTAGATGGTAAATAGTCTACTTCACACCAAATGGGTCTGATCTCATTTGTTTTTCGACCATCAAGACGAAGTCCTTCGTTGAGTGTCAAATCACGTACAGCAGCTTTTTCTGCTTTGTAATAATATTTTGAAATTAACCCATCGAATTCTTCTTGTTCTTCTTCAGAAAAGGAAGCTTTAATTTCTTCTTTTATTTCAGAGAAAGCAACGCTTCTTTCATGTTTTGAAGAACCTGCTTTGGCCACAGCATAGACCTTATCATAGGCCATGTCGTGTATTTTTTGTGCTAAGTCTTCATCGGCACGTTCTGGTTCGTATTCACGAACTTCTTTTTTACCAAATGCTTGAGCCAATCTTTCTTGTGCCGCACATTGGGCTTTAATGGCTTCATGCGCAAATTTTATGGCTTCTGTCATTTCTTCTTCAGAAATTTCATCCATTTCTCCTTCAACCATCATTACAGAGTCTGCAGAAGCACCAAT
>ERZ1048068.2793-NODE-2793-length-11989-cov-6.180828_pt1 | contig 11989 bp, 28 predicted proteins | sample MGYA00383098_ERZ1048068 | MGnify/ENA primary metagenome ERZ1048068 (study PRJEB29581, sample SAMEA5548368) | metagenome | biome: marine; feature: coastal; material: water | depth 1 m | study: Short-term variability in the microbial, nano- and picoplankton... | reverse complement strand
ATATTCTTTCTAACCATGATTCCTTCAAACCCAGCCTCTTCGGCTTCTTTTGCCATTTCAGTAAATTGTTCTTCGGTAGTTAGTTGTTCTTGTGGTAAGAATTCCAACATAGAAGAGTTGATATTTTCTGGAAGACGATCATAACCATTCTTAAGTCTTTCGGTAAGTAGTGTATTTCCAGTCTTGTTATCAAATTCTTCTAAAGTTAAATAATCAAATACAAAGAATTTAGGATTTTCAATTTGATGATTCTTCTTTCTGATTTGTTTCATAATTCCTTGGAAGTCTTCATTACCGTCTTTATCTACCATACAGATTTCTCCATCTAAAATAAAATCTCCAGCTATTTTAGAAATTTCATTTTCTAAATTACCTAAGGTAGTAAATTCTTTACCGTTCCTTGAAAAGAATGTTACAGTATTCATTTCTTTTCTACAGATACATCTTACGCCGTCCAATTTTCTGGATCCGTACCATTCTCCACTTTGAAAATCTACCCTCTTAGGATTATATGCATTTGCTAAAGCGACTTTAAATGTTGGAATTAAATCTGGGTGGATTGCCTTATTGATAGAGGTAGTTCCACAGCCCATATTAAGGTCTCGGTTTAGCATATAGTAAATAATATCTTCCCATTGTTTATTCTCTAGGACAAATCTATTTACATTTGCAATTGCCGTATGGCCGGTACATACCCTATTTCTTAAATCATCCAATAAGGTAAAAATACTACCGTATGTATTTGGATGACCTAGTAAATCTGAATTCTTTTTGCAATTCCTAGAAGTTACATTATATTTAAAATAAGGATTGTAAGTATAGAAGAAAACTTTCTGTAGGAATTCTCTATCAGAATTCTCATCAGAGTTATCAGCATACTTTTTAAGAGTTGCAATTTTATGGTTTCCTGAAGAGGAGGAGCGCATTTCATCCAAGAAGGATTGTAGATAAGTAAGGTTTGTGTATTCAGTCATATTCCGTTTATTTAATTATATTATAAATATAATCAATTTAATTGGGAATTGAAAATTTTTTTAGTACTTTTTTCTGAAAGTTATTAACAATTTTTTATTCTGTCTTGTATAGATTTTAATTTTGCGCATTTTTCAAAATCTTCTCTTTCTTCAAAATGTAGCATCATCTTACTTAAGCTTTGGATTTTATGCTTTGCTGATCTCTCGTTATAGTGAAGTACTTGGTCAGGAAACATTATTATTGTGTTATAACACAGGTTCATATATTGGTCCCAACTAGTATTTTCTAATTGGTCTAGCAAGGCTTTCATAAATTCATCATTATTGAATTCATCATTATTAAATTCATCATTACTAAATTCCATTTTCTAAGTCTCTCATTTTCTTAATTAATAATTCTTGTTCATTACTTAATTCACTTGGTAAGTTAACTAATATATTTATAAAAAAATCTCCATACATATTTGGGTTATTATAACCAGGAAAACCTTTACCCTTTATTCTTAGCATAGTACCGTTCTTAACACATTTCGGTATAGTGTAAGTTATAGTTTTATCAAATACCGTCGCTTCACCTTTACCTCCTAGTAACGCATCGTATAAATCTATATGCTTTATTGTATGCAAACCTTTTTGGTCTAAATAGAAATTAGGATCATCTTGTATAAGTACCGTTAATACAAGATCTCCGTTTTGATCTTCTGTCATTCCTCTCTGCCCTAACCCTTTAAGTCTCATTCTCTGTCCAGGTTTTACTCCAGCTTTAATATCTACACTAACAACTTTTGTTCCTACTCTAATTTCTTTACTGCATCCATAATAAGCCTGCTCTAATGTTATGTAAACTTGTGCAGTTATGTTTCCACCTTTGGTACTAAAGCCGTGCCTTCCACCAAAACCTCCAAAGGTAGGACCGCCAAAACCTCCTCCGCCATTCTTTATAAAATCTTCAAAGATACTATCCATGGATCCACCAAATGGATTACTTCCTCTTTGGTCGTATTGTGCCTTTTTATTAGGATCACCTAGAGTTTCATATGCATCAGCTATTTCTTTAAACCTTTCCTCATTACCTGAAGATTTATCTGGGTGGTATTCTTTTGCTAATTTTCTATAAGCCTTTTTAATCTCAACATCAGTAGAGTTTTTATTTACGCCTAGTATATTGTAAGGATCTTTCATTTCCAAAATAACTGTATGCCTATAAGACTACAGGCTAGAAACAGTGAGACTATTGTTTTTGTAGTAATTCCTTCTCCAAGAAAATACCAAGTTAAAAAAGTAAATGAAATAATACCAGATCCAAATGCAATAAATCTTCCTGGCCATAAAAGACCATCATAATATTCTACTATAAACCTTGTACCATAAATTAAAATATAACTTATGCTAGTTCCCATAACTAAAGATACCAAAAAAGGATTCTTTTTAAACCAAGGCCATACAAATTGCCCATTGTTTTGAATCCATACTGCTGATTGCCCTAAGAAGAACAATAAAAGAGCTAAAATTAACTTATTCATTTATATAATATTTATAACCCATCCGAACCATGTGGTCCATGTGGTGTTCCATTTGTTTTGCAGTTATCCATACAGAAGGCTCAATTATTATTTGACCGTCTTCTCTTTTATCATAAGCTTTATTTAGAAACCATTTTTCTTTTTTAGATTCCCACCAAAACCAAACCTTTTGCCACGATCTAGGTTTTTTCATATAAACTTTATTGCCTTTATCTAGCTGAGCAACAAATTGTTTATATGTGATGTCTTTATCTGCCATTTTGGTTTGCTTCTTTTATTGCAATTTTATGGAGTTTTTCTTCTAATACAAATTTCTTCTCATCTAATTTGTTTGCTATTTCTAGTTGATTAGCAATTCTCTCTAGTACCGATGTTAGTTTTGGAATGTCTTTTTCCAATAATTTACGACCCATACCTGTTCTTAAAAATTCTGACATAATAAGTTGTTTATTTTTATATGCAAAAATGCGACTTAGTTTTATGAATATATAATCAAAATAACAATATTATGAAAAAGGTACCTTTATTTGAAGATTTTGTTCCTGCTGGTTTTGCCACAGATAATGCAGCTCAATTTTCTCTTGGTGGAGTTAACAACACCGAAACGGGATATAACATGGATGCAATAGTTGGGCCAGTTGAACAATGCTCAAACCATGTAGCTGAACAGGCTAACAGTTACGAATCAAATGATAATGCTGAGCATACCGCAGAAGCATACATTAAAGAAGCTAAGAAACATATTAATGATAAGATAGATGAAGCATGCGAAAGCTATTCAGCAATGGGTGAATCTGTTATTAATGAAGGAACTGATATAGGTTCATGGAACCAAGGAGGACTTAAAGGTAATGAAAATGTTCAAGTAACTACTTTCTTTGGACCTAAAGACATTGAAGATTTTGGTCTAGGAAGAAAATGTATGCAAATAAATGTAGGTAGAAGTTATGTATCATTAAATCCTGCTGATATAGTAGAATTAAAAGAACTCTTTAAAAATTATAAAGCATAATATGATACCTAAATTTAAAAACTATTTAACCGAAGCTACTGAATATGAATTTAATCCTAATGAAGCTGCAAAGAGATTAAAGGCTAGAGAAAAAGAAAACATCCAAAGATATAGAGCTGCACAAGAGCGTGGTGATAATTATGCTATTGAATTATATGAACTAAAAATCAAAATGGATAAAATTGACCTTGAAGGATTAAAGGTAAATACTGCAATTCACCAACTTAAACAAAAGAATGGAAAGTAATGGAAAATAACCAAGAGCGAGCAGACCTAAATAAAATCCGCCATTATAAAGGTACAGTAAAAGATTTTAAAAATTACTGGGATGAAATGGCTGGAACTGAAACTAATGCATTTGGCACTCCGGAATATCAAGGCTTTAATAATGTACATCCTACTCGCGGTGAGAGTGATAGTGAACATTGGAAAACATCAAATCTAACTGAAAATAAACAAAACCAAAAAAATAATTAACAAATGAAAAAACGCATAAAGACATTCGAAGACTTCAAGATAAATGAAGGTAAAACAACAGACGGATTAAGCAAAGACGCAATGAAGCTCTTTTATGATTTAGAAGGTAAAGTAGGATTTTGCAGAACATGTACTATTACAAATTACAATATGATTGATCCAGCTATAAAAGATCATAAGCTATATAAAAAGATATCTCCTAGAGATATGAGAATCTTAGGCGATGCATTAGGTAATGTAATGAGATTTGCAATTGAGATGGAGAGATAATTTTTATTTACATACAAACTAAAAAAGACCACTCTATGAGTGGCTTTTTAGTCTTATAGCTTTTATTCCGATTTAATAAACTTATTAGCAACTGACCAAGGTTCTTCAGCCCAAAGGTTAATTGCAATAGCACCTCTTCTCCCTTTAGTTACAGGTGACACACAGTGTGCGACATCACCAGGATTAAATATTACTAATCGGTTAGGTCTGGTTTTTATTACCTCTGGTGTTTTGTCTTCACCTTCAGTGTAGACTAAAAGATCACCACCATTAAAATTAAAACCTTCAGGATAATACACACAACCCATCACAGGTGTTAGCGGTATACCGTTATAATCTTTATTTTCTTTTCTATAAGCAACATCATCATCAAAATGCATTTCTAAATTATCTTTAAAAACTACACCATCTTCATGGTTGCCTGTAGCTTCTTGTATACCGGTCCAATATTCAAGACCGTCTATTTCTAAATATAGCTGTAAAGGAAAGTTTTCGTTAAAGATATAATTTGCTAATTCCTGTTTGATGTTACACGGCTCTTTAGTCCACCACCCTTTCCAATACTTATATACGCCTGGGTCATTAAAAAAGGTATCATCATTTTTTATTTTATCTAATAAAGTTTGATCTTTTATAAAATCGTCAAATACAGCTATCATAATTTATTTAAATAATTTTCTAAGGTCATTTTTCTTAATTACCTTTTTTAACATACTAACATAGTTTTTTGCTTCAGCATAACTAGCACCTAAGTATTCAAAGTATTCATCTTCAGTATCTAACTTACTTAAGTACCTACACTGATAAAAAGCATAGTCATATACCGATTCTCTCCAGTGATTATAGTAAGCATGGTTCCTATTAGTACCTTCTGCTGTTGTTATTCTACGTCTTGCTTGTTTCATACCAAATAGATTATTATTCTCTAAAAAGATATCACTTTTCCAATGACCAGTTTCTAACATAGATTGTGCCATGACTATGTGTGGGTAGTCAACTTTAAGATCGGTTAACATTGATACTAATTTGTCTTGTGAGAATGTATCTACTTTAGAAATAAAAATCTGTGTTTCCCCTTCTTGTAAATTCTCAATGATTATTTCCTTTGCAGTGTTTTTACCAAATAAAAAACCAGCCAATGAAACGGTCATTAAAATTACTAAACAGTATAGAACCCATGTTCTAATACATATTTTATTGTAGAGTAATGAATTCTTGTCATATTTAAAATACATATAATTTTTTTAAGTTAAACAAATCATAATTCTCTGGATAAAAACATCCATAGTATTATGTATATCCAAAATGCTGCAGGTATAAAAAATAGAAATCCTATCCTCCATAAAATAGAAGGTAATCCTGACCACTCTCCTAACCCTTGGCATACACCTCCGATATACCCATTTCCTCTATATAGTTTATTTGTCATAAGTTTATTTTTAAAAGTTACCGTCAGCTACTTGGAAACAGCTAATTCCGTTATCTCTCCACATCTGAACTACTTTGTCTCTATCATCAAAGACACATAGTATATCATCAGTGTTTGGGAATAAATCAGTAAGCCATTTTTTCTTGAGTAAATCATCCTTCATCCATTTAAAACCACCATCAGTTGGTCTCATCTTTAAAACGTCACACGGTATTTTATGATCATTTAACCAGTCTCGTGTTGCACTCTTTGTTGCTTTAGACCTACCGCTAAATATTACCACACTATGACCAGCATTTTTGAGAGTTTGGGCCATGAGTATTACTGGCCAATTAGGCTTATCTAATTGAATGTTTGCAGGATCAAAGAATTTATCCCAATCCATATTACCATTGTCTTTTGTAGAAATTGCTCGCCTATCGTCGATTAGTGCAAGTGTTCCATCCAAATCAAAGATTACTGTTTTCTTTTTGTTGCTCATATTTATTTAATTTTATAATTTAAATATAACAAGCAAAATGTAAATCTGAAAGAGTACTACAGATCTTTTTTCTCTTTATCTCTAAGACTCTGTATATAGATGGCTTTAATCTTTTGCGCCCTTTTCTTCACAGAAGGTTTTACAAATTCTTTACCTTCCTTGATCTTCCTAATCTGTTTAGTTTTCTTTAGCTTTCGCTTATATCTTTTAAGCATCTTATCTATAGAATCCCTTTCGTTCTTTTTAATTATTATCATGCCTTATATATTTTGTTGTGCCGCAGGGGATCGAACCCCGACTCTTCGGTACCAAAAACCGACGTGTTACCAATTACACCACAGCACACGGTAATCACTTACCTATTTTCATTTACTATTAACCTAGCAATAGTACCTTCCAATTTTTCTAATCTTTTATCAATGTAATTGTCATACTTGTCAAATCTTGAATCAATCATTTTACCAAGCCCTTCGGACTCATCCCTAAAATCACTATCAAGCCTTGCAAGTTCTTTCTCATAGTGAGAATGTAATTTTTCTAATTCATCAGAAAAATCATCAGCAGTATCGCCAACGTAATCTTCGATGTCATCTTTAAAAATTTCAATTTCTGAAATTCTACCCCAAACCTTAACCATACCAAAAATCCCTACAGTAATAAGAACCGATAATACACCTAAAGTATAATAAAATATTTCCATGTGTTTTGTTTTTTTTAAATAAAGTTAGTTCCTTATTTATTATTATATACTTAAATGATAAATTGTTTAAGCATAAAAAACCTAAGATTTAAATCCTAGGTTTTAAAGTTATGTAAATTAGCTTATTTTGTTTTAATCATTATCAATGCGAACAACTGAGCCTGATGGTATAATAGTATAAGCAGGGATTTCTACGCCTGCATCAATAGTTACGTTATCTCCAATGTTTACTCCATCACCTATATTACAATTGTTATCAATAATAGTTCCGGCCCCAATATAAACTTGGTCACCTATAGTAGTTCCTGGTCTAATTAATGAACAGCATCCAACAGTTAATCCTTTACCAAAATCAACGCCCATTAAATTATTACACCCTTTAAAAAATGTATGTATAGTAGACTCTTTTAATTCTGCGTCCATTATGTCTAACCTGTCATCTCCAGATTCTAAAGCAATAATCCATTCATTTTCAGCTGGTGCCAAGTCATAGTTAGATTCATTAAACATCTTATATGTTCCTGGTTTTAATAATGAGGTAATTTTAGTATACCAATCTCCGTCTTTACAGTAAATGTTTAGCATAATTTAGTTATTTGTTTATATATTAGTATTAAATAAAGGCATTTTAGGTCGTATTTCATTTAGAATAGTACCACACGGGTCAGGCAATATTTTATAACATTCATCGAATCTAGCGTTTAAGTATTTAATTTGATCATCGCTAAAAGAAGGTATGATTTGTGTTAAGTCGTCTTCAGGGTGAATTGAAGGATATAGTTGTTGCATGGTAGTTAGAAACTGAATGGCTTGGTTTTTTGTAGTAATCATAGTTTTTTTACTTAGTGTAAGTTACATCTATATTGCCTGCTGTAGTATCAGTTACCCAGTAAGGTGGTGGTGAAGTAACACTTTGTAAGTATATACCTATTTTTTCACGGTTTGTATTTACTACTATGTTATTCATCGCTTCTATTTCTTCATCAGTAAAATCTTTAATCATATCATTCATAACCATGTCTAATGCATGGTCTTCATCCCACTCTTCTGGAACTGTATGACCTTTATATCTACCCATACCTGCATTTGGAGGCATAGCAGGTTCATGACGATCTACGTAAGGGTCATGAGTAGTAATGTCTCTACGTTTTTCCTTAACATACAATAAACTGTTTCCTACTAGTTCTGCTGTTAAAAACCCATCTACATAAATTTCTTTTATTGCATTGTATGGAAGCATGTGCGGAATTAATTCTGAGTATAAGTCTGATTGAGCTGAGATGATTTTTGCCACATACGCTTTAGTGTACGTAACATCATACTCAGAGGCTTTACCGTTTAGTGTAATTGTTTTTACTTTTGTCATATTGATTTACTTAGTTTAAAAATAGTTTCATCTTGATCCTAAAACCATTAAGGTAAAAAAACCAACTACTGTAATGATATTAATTATTGTATAAATTCTTTCTTCTTTCATTACTCAGTAGTATTAATTATTCCTCCTATGATCTTGGTATCTGCTAGGTGATCAAATTTGCCGTAAGTATTAATTCTATAACCTGTTTCAATTGGTTCAAATGATCTAATACATAGTCCGTCAAACTCATCACTAAAAAAGTTACCTAAGTCCATGTGTTCATTTAAGTAAGGACCACCACTAGGATCTACCATACTAATCCATGGATTTGATTTTACCGAATCTCGGTATTGTTTTCCAATGACACTAGGCCCTACATACCGATCGTTTTCATCAAAAACACTTTCATGAATTGCTTTTTGAAATTCTTCAATATGCATTGGCGGAATTCCTTTACTTGAATTATCTTTACAATAATTCTGATAAGCTAATTTATAATCGTTAGAACTACCAATCCTGTGGTTTTTAAAATCACCTTCCCATAGAACTGAACCGTCCTCTTGTTTTGTGAAGGTAAATACATCACCATATCTATTTTTATATTCTACCATATCTTTATTCTATTTCCCCGTTATTCCATGCTTCATAAACTATTTCCATAATACCTGTATCGGTATCAGCTTCGTCCCAGCCAGTAGTTTCATTCCATATAAAGAATTCTGTGCTTTTTGGATCTTCAGCAATTCTTATTGATACGTTTTCTCCATTTACTTCAAGCTCGTATTCATTAGTAGTTGCCCACCATACTTCGTCTTTGCTTTTTACATCAATAGCGTTTTCCATAATTAGAGTTTCTTTAATGTTTCATCAGTTAGACTAACCGTCTTATCATAATACCTTTCACCACAGATTGCGTTCTTATATTGTTCAGCCCAGTCAGGTCGAATTGAGTAACCGTTTGAATTGGTTCCAATAACTCTTCCCTTTTCAAGCTTATCTCTAAACACTGGAAGTACTACCCCGAGCCTATCGGTTTTACCTTCAGGGTGTGGTACACATGTCGCTTTTCTGATCCATGAAACTTTGTCTCCTACTTTTAATTCTACTTTTGTCATCTTTAATTATTTAAGTTACTTTTTATTATTAGGTGTTGCTGGTTTCGTATTAAACATAAGTGAAAATAAAATGTTTAACCCAAATGCTTGCCAGAATCCAATCGGATTAACTGAACTTACGGCAGGTACTAAACATTCATTCCAAAGCTGTTGTGTAGGCCATGCAGTTAGTAATGCCAATGCAATAGCTCCTAGTATAAGTAAAAAAGCAAATGCGAAGGGTGCGGTAATATTTTTCATATTTGTTATATTGTTTATAGTATAATTATAATAGGTTTCAATTAATTCTGAAAGAGTTTACTGAAACTTTTTTATTCATCATCGTTATAGAGGCCCCAAATAAATATGACCAAGAAGAAAGGCCATGCAACAAACCACCATAACCTGTGAGAGTTAGTAGGAGGTTCCATGTCTAATTTATTAAAGAGTATATCAAAGCATAACCCACACAATACTCCTATCCCAATATAAATAAATAACCAGTTAGCTAACATTGATTAATTCTTTAATTTGTCCATCATCTACCATTCCAACCTTTTTACCTTTAATCTCACCATCTTCAAAATAGATAAGGGTAGGAATACTTCTAATACCGTATTCTTTGGCAAGATCAGATTCTTCGTCTACATTACAAAAGACAACTTCTATATCTGGATTGTCAGTAGCAAATTTCTCAAGTTTAGGTTTCATTACTTTACACGGTCCACACCATGATGCCCAAAAGTCTACTAATACCTTAGGCCCTGTTAAATCTTGTTTTGTCATAATAAGTTTTTAGTTTACTGCGTTCATTAAGTCTGTAAGACTATATGTTCCATAAACAGCACCGTCAGTATAATACTTAGACATTCTCAATCTAATATGAGTAATACCTTCAGTTTTTAAATTACCTATACTATACATACTGTTTCCTTCATTTGAACAGTCTATGTCACTAAAGTCATCATCTAGTTTTACAGAACTACCGTCTGCATATAAAAAGATTATGTAATTATCGCTAGCACCTACACAACCTAAGTCAGCTGTGCAAGTTACAGATAAGAATCTAGAGTCATTTATTCTTATAACAGAACCTCTTATCATTCCTACATCTGATTTTGCTAAGTTATAAAAACTTGTTAACTTTTTTGTTTTACCTGTAAACTGGTCTACTTCGTCTACATCTAATTTCTGTGCATTCATTGTAACTGTTGACAATAATGCTACTGCTAATACTAATAATACTTTTTTCATAATTTTAGTTTATTTAATTAATTGATTAATATATCTTATAGCATTACAAGAATAAGGTTGAGGTACCATCAGTAATGCTATAATTCTTTGTTTAGGCGTTATCTGTCCTAGTATATTTGATACGTTTTTGAATATTGCTTATACCGGTGGATCAAGGCGTACATTAGTATACATGTCATTACCTAGTATGTGATTAAGTGTTGGGGCCGGGATTCCTGCTCCTACATAAGGCTCAAGTTTTTCCATAGCTTCAGTAATGTCCTTAGCTATAATATTAATTTGCTTTTGAGTTCCATTGTCTAAATAGTCACATTCATAGATGAGGTGATCTTTAATCTTAGAAGTTTCAATTACTTCAATGCTTAAAACTATCGTTTGCCTTTCAATGCTGTTTAGTGAATGCAGCAAATCGTTTTTCTTTCTTAGGTATTTTTTCTTGAGCATATAACCATTGTTTATTATTATATTGCAAATATGTATTTTGTTTTAAAAAGTTTAAATAAAATGTAGGGTTGTTTTCTGAGTTCTTAGATGTTTAGCACATTTTTCTAATGGCGGTCGCACATTCTGCACTGTCGCACATAGTTCCCCCATCTACCACTGTAGCCAGCTAGCCCAAGTCGTGTCTAACCCAAGGGCATGACAAAACGCAAGGGCAACCCCAATTCCTAGACAAGCAGTTAAGTATCCTATTTGACCTGCTAGGATAGCGTAAAGGGCCAGCTTTGCTATTCTAATTTTTTTACTTTCCATTCTTCTACCTATTTTATTATTATATACCTTAATCGGTAGTTTGTTTAAATGCGTTTCCTAAACTCGTCTCTCTACCTTTACCCTTTTCCCTGTCAGCTACTGGAGGATCCACATGCCTACTAGACTCACTAACTGGATCATAGTCTGTTGCATCTGTCCGGACCATAGAGGGACAAACCTTTGGAATAACGAACGCGGTAAACTCAAATCCGTTACCCCATTCTGGTTGTCGTTCTCGCGCGTGCTTAAAGGTTCCATTAGCAAATCCGAGTGGCGTCGCGTTACCGTAGTATTTCGCGTTGAGACCATCCACCTCGTAATGACCACCAGACTCGCCGCAATGGCAGGTCTTGGTAGTATACGATAGTGAGAAAGTATCCTGGCAGAGATTACAGTAGAGTAGCTTCATGGTTAGTCTTTTGCGGTAAACCATTTAAGCCATTTGAAGACTAGTAGTCCACCTAGGATCAGAGTCATGTAAAGAGCACAGACGCTGATTGCGGTCAAAGAGTCCGCAATGGAGCTTAGCGCGTCTGCCTGGGATGTTTGAGTAGTTAGTAATTCATTCATAAGTTTGTTGTATTATTTGTTAGTATATTTAAAATATAACAAGTGGTCTAAGTATCTGAAAGTTTTTACTAGCTCTTTTTTTACAGGACAGATTT
>ERZ1048068.2791-NODE-2791-length-11994-cov-13.152358_pt1 | contig 11994 bp, 22 predicted proteins | sample MGYA00383098_ERZ1048068 | MGnify/ENA primary metagenome ERZ1048068 (study PRJEB29581, sample SAMEA5548368) | metagenome | biome: marine; feature: coastal; material: water | depth 1 m | study: Short-term variability in the microbial, nano- and picoplankton... | reverse complement strand
AAATCTTCATCTTCTTTTTTCTTTTGCTTCATGGTTACCTCAATAATACTTGGTAGCCAATCGAACAATGCCTGTGGGCGTATTGTTACTGTATTGTGGTCATTCGATAAGCATACGCCATCTTCATTCGACCATAGTGTTATTATCTCGTCAATATATATTTCTTCGTTATTCATCATTTGTTGTTTTATCTGTTAATTCTATTATATCATATTCTAGTTCGTGAATATCTTCGTTTACTTCCATTACCTCGATTAAGTAATTGCAAACCATACCTAATAAGATAGCCTTGTCGTTATCATCATCTTTACTGCGTTCGATTAAGTCATCAATACCATTATATAATGAATGAAATCCACTACATGAAGTTAATTGTGGATTTGCCCATTCCTTAAATTCATCATTTATATATGTCATCAAGTACTTAACAACATCAGGCAATACCTTTGCCATAATGTTATCTGTTCGATAATTATAGTATCGTGGACTGTCTAGTCCAATAAAAAACAACTCTATTCCTGTCATATCCGTAAACCTATGCACCCAAGCTACACTATATTGGACGAATGTTCTATGCCAATTTACAACATCAGTATCAATACTTAATGTGTCGCATCTATCTTGAATGTAGTCATCGTGGAATCCGTAAAATCCTCCAAACTCAATTTGTATTTCCATTTGTGTTTATTTTTATGTTCGATACAAACATACGAAGCCTAATGTTACCCAATGTTAAGCCAATGTTAAGTATTTGTAAAATATTTACTATCTTTGTATCATGATATTTAAAGGCAAATATATGTATAAATGGAATAAAGAAGGGGATATTGAAATCGTACCCCAAGAACAACAGGGTATTGAATTGCCACAGGAGGGTATTGAATTCACAGAAACCCCTATTGAATTTAGCAGAAAACAAACTCCAATCTTTACAGGTGTATTGAATTATTTTCCCGATGCAATAAGAGAAATCGCAAAGTGTTCTTACGTAGGACAACAACAACACAATCCAGATAAACCTCTGGCGTGGGATAGAAGCAAGTCAGGAGACGAATTAGATGCGCTCTCTCGGCATTTACTTGAAGCAGGTACTATTGATACCGATGGTATAAGACACTCCGCTAAAGTAGCTTGGAGGGCGCTGGCTAACTTACAAAAAGAGATAGAGAATGACAATGAAGCAATTTAATCAATACCTCCGCACCTGTTTAGATAATGGCTGTAATGAAGTTGTAGTTAGGTTTAACAGGCAAGGTATAATATCAGTCGAACCCATAATAGAACAAGAATGAAAAGAATAATATGGACAATTATATGTGTAGCAACAGTAATTATATGGTATGGGATATACCTTATGTTTAACGCAATACGTACATTCCTTTAGGCACAGTACGCTCAAGGGCGTATTGAATTGCATAGCGGCTTCCGTCGATGGCGTGATTCCAAGAATCTCTTGGGATGCTACCCTTTAGCTTCCATGCGTAATTGTTAAACTCTCGTATTAAATTCACAGAGTCATTATCTACAACTATATTGTAATCTTGCATAAGAGCGATACCCGATAGGATGCTACCCTTCTTTTTAATTGTAGGAGTAATGTTTCGCAGTCCTTTTGTCTTTAACTCTGATATGAGGCGTGGCTCACTATTGTCGCAAACTATCAGATTGTTTCCTGCATACCTTCTACACATCTCAAATATATTAGACGTAGACAGTCCTGCTTTGTAAAAGTGTTCTTTTATCCATATAGTCTTTCGCAGCTTGTCTACCGCAACTTCAGTAAGGGTTGAAGGGTCAACACTAAACCCAAAGTCAAGTCCAAAGATAGTGTCGTACTCGTTATTGAAATCGCCAATCTCCCAATGAGTAAACACAACGCCCTCTGCTTTCTCAAGCCATCCACCTAATATCTGGTGCTTGAACTTCTCTGGTCTCCTTTGGCGCATTACCTCCACTTGCTCCACAAAAGATGGTGATAAGTGTTGCTTGTTGTCAAGGTAGGTTGTGTGAATGTAGCTGACGTTCTCTTTAACGCCATTATAACCGTCTGTAATGCCTCTATTCTCAAAAAACCTCTCATATATCCAATGCTGTTTAGTTGTGGGGTTTAGAATAAGAATACAGCGATTCTGTTTTCCAGTAGCACGAACAGAATAATCTATCTTCTCAAACGATTCTTCGTCTGTAAGTTCCTCTGCTTCATCCAAGACAAATGTCGTAACGCCTTGAATAGACTTGAGTTTGGCTGTTTGGTCTCCACTCGCAGTCTTAATACCACTAAACAGAATGCTGCTTCCTGTTAGGTTATTTATAATCTCATTCTTTGTAACCGTAAAGTTCTCTGCTATACCCATCAACTCCAGCTTCTCCAAGAACTCTGGTATAATAGACATAGATGCCGAAGTCATCGTGTATCGTGTAAAGAGTATGCGATGCCCTCTTTCGTATGTTAGAAGCACCAAGAATGTATTTACGCCAAAAGACTTACCGCTTCCCCTACCACCTGTAATTACAAAGTATCTACTTGGGTCTCTAAACAGAGGATTGTATTTGGGATTAAGATTTACCTTCTTCATCCTTTATCTCTGTTGATTCAATATCAATAGTCTCTTCTGGTTGCAGGAAAGATATTACAGGAATGTGAACCTCCTGCTTTACGTTAATGTCTTTCTGCTCTTTTGGTTTACCATACTTGTATTCCCACAGTAGGCGCAAGTGTGCAAAGGAATCCTTACTCATCTCTGCAAGTGCTTCCCACGCCTTCTTCTCACTTCCAAAGGCACGCTTCATTGAACCTAGCGCAAAGTTCTTTATGTCCGCTTCTTTGGCTTTAGGTTTCCTTCCCTGTCCTCTGGACACTCCTTTTATTGCACCGTTGTTTCTGCGCCCATCCGAATACGGAACGTGTGGATTCTTCTCTTTCGGCTCTGGCTTTGGCTTAATTGGTATTCCTAATTCAGCTTTCTTCTCGTCTGATATTAGACTTCTCTTCTTCGGTCTTGGCATGTTTAAATAATAAAGTTCATACCCAAGTGTTTAACCACCTGATTTACTGTGAGTAATACCTAGTCATCAATGAGTCAATCTGACTATTGTAATACCTGATTACATCATCATTATCTTCTTTTTCTTGCGCCAAAGCTAATTGGTCTTTAAAGTAAGCGTATGCCTTTACAAATGTATTCTTCTTTAACTTCATATCTTATTAGTATATTGAACCACTTATTCCTTCAGAGGCATAATAAACTTTTGTCTGTTGGTTTCTGGGTCTTATGTTATCTCTTATAGAATCCTTTAGCTCACCCTTAAGCTTTTCGACTTCTGCCTTTAAGTCAGACACCTCTATTTTAAGTCTAAGGTTTTCTTCTTCTAAATCAATCTCTGGCTCTCCTGCAAGACCGCAAAATTCATTTCGTATTGAATTATACTTATTCCTAAACAACTTGTCTTGGGCGTAGTCTATTTCAAATTCATTTATCTGATGTAGTACGGTAGCGTGGTTCTGCTTTAACGGTAATGTCTGTCCTATGGAGTGAAGCGACATCTGCTTGTAAAACTCCCTAATCAACTTGTAATACATCCTTCTGGCGAACACAACCTCTCTCTTTCTGGTTTTAACACCCATATTAACACCAGTCTTTTCTTCTACTAATCTCTTAAGATATTCTATCTCCAATTCCATCTAATTCTTTTTTATATTCATTATACGCTTCCATAGCACCTTGTATGCACTCATACTGCTCTGTATCTTTAAAGTATTCTATTAAGAACTTAACTTCTTGAAGAAGCAGCATACCCTCTCTTAATGAGAGTAGTACATCCTCTCGGCACTCTTCTTTAGCTTGGTGATACGTCATCTTTTTTATCGTCTGGCAACTTCTCTATTACAGCTTGAAGCATGGCGTATATCGTTGTAACCGCCTTCTCAAGCATTTCTATTCTGTGTTGCTGTGTTAGCTTCTTTTTCCTCAAAGTATTCCTTTTATAGTGTATTGGTCTATATTCTTTGGGTCATCAGAGAACCAAGTCTTAAATACATTAACCGCATTGTCAACCAATCGCTCTCCTTCATAATAGAACTCTTCACTTACATTGTAAACGCCAATGTCTTTGGTTTCCTTATCTACACATAAAAATACAAAATCTTTGTAATCTATCCCAAACAAATTGCAATAAATAAACACCTGACTTGCATACCCATACTTCTTACAGTTATAAGGAAAGCTACCTTCTGCAAGACCTGTTGTTGTTTTAAGGTCAACAATAGTCTCGCCTACATTAAGCGCATCAGCCTTACCCCTGAAGGGAATAGACATGATGTTTCCGATAGCTGGCTTCTCATATTCCAATCCTTCAATTAGTTGAGCAGCATCATTGTTATTATAAACAGCATCAGAAAGCCTCATTGTTTCCTCGTACTCTTTTCTCAAGAACGTCATTGGATTGTCAGAAAAAGCCTCCTTATATATCTTGGTGTTTCTCGTACTGGCATCAACCCAGTTTAGTTTACCAAACTTTTCGGGCTCAAAGCAAGCAAGATGTAAAAGCCATCCAGCAGTCATAGCACTTGTGCGCTTGTTTGCAAACCTTAAAGACTTGGCGTATGCTTTAGGTGATTTATTCAAGAGTTTCACACTACTACTACTCAAGGCGTTCTTGCCTAAATATTCATAATAGAACTCATCGTTATTCATTTGTTTTAAGATAGAATCTTTATCCCAAAACTTTCCGTCTAGTGTAACTATCTGATTACTCATCTATTCTTCTTTTAGCTAATTCGGGTGCTATAAATTGCATGGGATGAAACTGCTCAAACACTTTATTTAGCGTGTGCTTAATCTGCTCCCTCTTTTGTTTAGCCTCTTCGGAGTATCGGTATTCAGCAAGTTCCATTTCTTCTTGGTAACTCTTTTCCATTCTATCTATTTGTTCAGGGTCAAGAGAACCTCGCTCTCGCATCCTCTGAAACAGCTCATTTGATTTACTCATTTTATTTGTTTTATTAGTAACTTAATTAACTTTTCTATTTTATTCAATAACCAAGACAAAGGTGTGTTAAGCATGTAGTGAATTATCTGCAATACACTTTCAAGCATCCAGAATATGAATACCAGAACGATTACAAATACTAACTTCAGTAAGTTTAAGGGGGATAATATAAATCTTAATAACTTGTCCATTTACTTATTATTTTAAGCAAACATACAAACTATATTTTAATTAACAAAATATAAACAAAAAAAAGAGGCTACCGAAGTAGCCCCTTGATTATTAGAAAAAGATGTTTATAGGAAAGGAAACATCTACGCAAATATAATACTATTTTTTATATATGCAACTATTTTTTTGGATTAAAGTTCTCTTTCCAGATGGTGTAGCATACCGCCATTCTCTGGTCGGTGTCCTTATATTCAGAAGCCATTTTAGCATTGCCTATGCAACGCACTACAAAATCTTTCTGCTTCTCGTACTTCTTTGGTTTAATTAGTGGCATAATTCAGTCTTTTTATTTCCAAGTGTTGTATATCTTTATATCTAACCTTTATTATTTCGTCTTTTCTATTCCAATCACGTCTTGTGTACCACTTAAAGTAACAATCTTTACTTGATGTTGTTTCGGTAAATCTACTTACATATTCAAGAAGGTCTGTTCTTTTAAAGAAACAGAATGATTTTAACTCAACTATTTCCAATCCTATGTACTTTGCCTCGCCCATCAACCATCCGTTTTTTCCATTAACATTAGTTCTCTCAAGCCATATACAATCTAAATGCCTTCTAGCTTTGATGTCAATACCAATATCATTAACATAAAAGTCTATATGCTTAAATATATCATCTTCTCTATTAGACTTAACTATACTTACCCCTTTAGACTTAACAATATCAAAAAAAACCTGCTCTGCTTTGTTTCCTATTGAGTTGCTGTAATTCCGCCTATTCTTACTTATTAAACTCATTGTGTATCTTTAGTAGTTTTTGCTTTACAGGCTTGAAACAACTGCTGCAATTTGTGGGTTGCAATTTATCATTGAAGATACGATTATAAACAGAATAAATCTCTTTAACCATACTACCGCTAATCGTGTTTCTTGACCTCTCAAATAACCATTGTATTATATCCAACTCTTCATCCGTTGGCGCATTGTATTTTCCATAAGGGAATAAATCATTTAATAGTTCTTGTCTCCTATCACAGCCACAATCCTCTCCGAGAACTGCCTTTGCTAATTTGTCAATACCAGTCTTGCGAAACACCTTCTCTACGGTATCGCCAAGACCTGTTGACTTAATCTCCTGTGATTTCTTTTCTGATTGCTTCTTTGGCATTTTTTAGTGTATTAAATATGCTACTTAAACTTATTTTAGTTTCTCTGGCAATATCCCTCATAGACATACCCCTGTGATAATAAAGATTAAAGATACCTTTGTCGTACCAGTACCAATCCTCAACCAGAGTTTCAACTCTCTTAAATAGCGCTTCTTCTTTTTCTTTTTCTTCGATAGAATCCAAGCTATCTTCATACATTCCCTTAAAATTATCATCCGTAATCTTATCCGTTGAAAATACAATCGGATTCTTTTTGCAGCTTGTGTGTATATTTGCATAATATAAATTTCTTAACGTAATATAAATATAAAAGGTATTAACCTCTGTATCATTATACATAATTTTTTGTGGGTCTTTAACATAGTCAAAAATCCTAACAAACATCTCTTGGACAAGTTCTTTAGCTTGTTCCTCTGAAATGCTAAACGACATAGCCATGTTATACCAGTCATCATACTTATTTGCGAGTTTTTGTAACAACTCTTCCTTCGTCAACATAATCTATTACAATTAAAATTTGCTCAATCGAATTACAAACAGCATAATTACCATTCCACTTCTCTTGAAATTCTACCTCATCAGGCGTTAACTTCTGTTGACTCTTTGTTTTATTTCCGTCTTTCAACTCAATCATGTAGTTATCATTTCTGTAACCTAGTATTAAGTCTGGCGCACCTCTACCCAACTGATGAGTATGTAAGACTGAAACGCCTAAATCTCTTAATTGTTTTACTACTTCTTTTTGGTTTGCATCTACTCTCGCTTTTTTCCGCATCTTAAAACATCTATATCCTTAAATGGTGTGTATCCATCAAAGTAATACCTTTGTTCTCTTATGTTAAAATTGATGCCCTCCACATCCTGTGGAATACCAACTAGCTTTTGTTTCTTAATCTTCTGTGAACCAAAGATAACACTTGTGTCCGAGAAATCCAAAGCACGATTAGGTCTCCACACAAACATCACATTATCTGCCTTGTCTGAAAACGTACCGCCACCCTTAATTCTATTCACATCAGGTTTGTAATATCTGCCACTTTCATCCTTTTGTGGTGTAACTTGATGCGCCACTAAATTTACAGATATGTGGTTCTCGATAGCAAACCTCTTTAACTCACTCATGAAGCGACTAATATACAAGTCCTCACGTTCCCCCTTGTACATCTTATGTTGCACCGTATTATAAGGGTCAATGATTAAAGAACGAATACCCTTTGTCTTAACAAGAAACTTTGCTCTATCAAATATAGAATCCAAGTTAAAGTTCTTTCTGGGGTATATTAAGAAAAAGTGTTTCTTTACAAAGTTGATTGCTTCATAATACTCATCCTTTGTCATCTGATTATTCTTGTAATATGGGTCAGCACTCTTACCAATGTACATCTCTACAATATCATTGAAAAAGTCTTTCATAGGCATATTCTCTGGACTAAATACGCCAAACTTCCAACCATCGTGAAATGCTTTAACAGTAGCAAGCTGATTCAAAAGCAAAGACTTTCCTTCATTCTGATACCCAGTCCATATATTAACCTCGCCCATTCTCCAAGTCCACGCCTTATCAATGTGAGGAATGTATGTGCTTGAACCTCTTTCTTGACCGTTCTCAAAACCATCCATCATAGAGTCAACAACATCATCAACATCAAAGATACCTTCTACTTTGGGCGCTTCAGCCGTTTTAAGGCGATTACGGAGACTTTCTACGCCCTCCTTAACCAAGACCTCATTAGCATCCTTAAACGGTCTTAAATCGACTATTTTACACTTCTCTGCGCCAAAACGTCTAATTAACTCTTGTTGCAAGTTCCTACCGTTATCATCATTATCTGTGGCGATATAGATAGTAGAAGCCTCATCAAAAACATCATAACAGGTTGTTAGACACTCAAGTTTCTTATCAATACTCTTGTCTCCAACATTGGGCGCACCCATATTAACAGAGGTGTGGTAAGGAATACCAATCACTTCCCAACTCAAAGAATCAATCTCTCCCTCACATATAACAATCTTTGGCTGACCTTTAACGCCATCGTAATTGTATATGATTGGTTTAGCATCTTTAGCTTGAGCAAAAAACTTACCATCCAAACCTCGCTTCTTGTAGTTTACAAGTTCACCATCCTTCATATATGGAAAGAAAATGTTTCTGTCGTCACTTGACGACACAATCTTATTTCTTTCAATAACCTCATCAGTTATACCCCTTCCGTTAAGGAATTTGCGCCCCCTATCAGAGATTCTCTTCATATTTGTTTTAGATGGCTTTGTGTATTGTTTCATTGGTTTAGTGTATTGTTCCATTTTCTTTACTGTTCCTTTATATCCGCATTTATGGCAATTATATACGCCCATCAATGTGTTGATAGACAAGCATGTGTCTTTCCAATTCTCCTTGCCTAGAGACTTGCATTTAGGACATTTAACCTTTTGTTCTTCGCTGTTTCCCTTCGGTTCTATGCCTAAATCTAAAAATTCTTGTATAAACATTTGGTAGTCTCGTTTTTATTTTGTTTTTTTTACAATTATATAACATGTTACGTATTATAACATGTATCGTATTATAACATGAGTATTAAATATTTATAATATGTATCATATTATAATTCTTTATATAACATGTATCGTTTCGTAACATGTTAATGCTTGAGTTGAGGATTAACATATATTCTACGTTGCTTTCCATCAAACCCTATACTCTTGGTTTCACGTCTAATACAGGCGCTTTCCTCAAGTCTATTTAAGATTCTATACATTGTCCTGTCTTTTATAGACATAACATCACACAGGTGCTTATTAGTCGCAAAGCAATACCCTTTGTCCAATGATAAGGACTTAATGTAAGAGAATACTGCTTTTTCGGTAAAGTTTAGTTTACTTAAACCTTCCATATCTACTTTTATATAATTAGTTTTCATAGCTAAAAAAAGGGGGTTTTTACACCCCCCTCTGTTTATTTAGAACGGAAAGTCATCATCGACTTTAACTGGTTCTGGTTTTGGTTTATTGTTCGAAGATGGTTGCCACTCGTCAATGTAAACACTATGAGTTTTACCATACTGGTCTGCCTCTTTCTTTTTAGAGACTCCTAATCTTAAATAACGCTCTCCGTTATATTCACTCCAAAAGTCTTTAACTTTGGATTCTGCGATAGAGATGTTTACAATCTCCATTCCGTTGGGTGCTTGACGACCTGTGCCGACATACTTTTTTTCTGACATAATTTATGTATTTAATAATTGTTCTACTTTTTTACTTACTTTATAATGCTTTCTAATATCCTGCATTGTTTTTCCTGATTTTAACGCTTTCCTAGCGTTATCAAACTTACTACCTGAATCAGGTAGCCAACTCATATCATCTGCAACAGCATTTGATTTAGTCTCATGTTTGTTAGTCGAATCGGCATCCTTTGTATCATCTATTAAGAATAAACCATTTAGGGCGTACTTTCTAGCGTAAGATGAACTACTACCAAAGCATTGCGCCACATCCATACCCTTTTTATTAGGGTCTATACCTGCTTGTGCTGAAACCTCAATACCACCTTCAATGTCCTTGAATTGTGCTGTTGATTCAACAAAAGAAAGTCCGTTGTCCAATTCTATAACCTTATCAGAAATAGTCAAGACAACTTTATGTTCTACAAGTAGAGGTTTAACTGATTCCAGTATATCCTCACAATTACGGTACTTATATTTACCGAAACTATTATATTGATTTTTTGGTGCTTTCAGTCTCCCCTGAATATCCACCAGTTTTTCATATATATTCATGAGGCAAATATATAAATTCCAACTGACATTACAAAATAATATCGAAATTATTGAAATTATCTTTGTATTTACCTTCTTTAGACAAGGCATATCCTAACTGTCCAGTATTCTTTAATATAAAAAACCCTTTACACGATTCGTTCCATACAGCAAAATAGTCAACCTCTTCCAAAGAGTAACCACCTCTACTTTTATTACCATGTCTTATTGTTGTGTGGTCTCCTGCGCCAGTAAAATATTTTACTTGAAGTTTAAAGAACTTGTTATTCTTTTCTAAAATGCAGTCGTAAGCGGAGGCATCTAATAGTGGCATAGATACGTTAAATCCATTTTCTATCGCCATAGTGGCGAACTTATATTCTGCAAAGCAACCTTTCTGATTTATATCCATTCAACTAATATACAAAAAAAAGTGGCAACCTAAAAAAGCTACCACTTCCATGAAACAAAATAAAAAACAAATGAAAACAGGATTAACCTGACACAAGACAAATATACCCTATTAAATTAATAAGAGGGTATTAAATTAACAGAAGTTATTAACGACCTTGTCCTCTGTATTTCTTCTTGTAACCACTTTGACCTACTGATGCGTTCTTTGAGTGTACATTAGGTCTTTTACTCCTAGAGCTAGGAGTGTATGCATTAACTATCTTTCTCGCCATTCTTTTTACTTTTTTCCCAAGTTCTTCCAACAAAGTACGCACCATATACGGTAATGAGCAATGTTTGAAAAATAGGGATATATTCTTTCTGTATGCTAAACTCTCCAATGTTTCCATCGGTAAATGCCAATAAGGTAAACATAACCGTAAGAAAGACCAGAGTAAGCGGTCTAATGTTTTTCGACATCCAGCTATCACTCTGCATATCATACTTCCAACGCTCTGTAACTTGTTGTTGTGCATCTTTATCAGCTTCTTCTAATAGTTCCTGTATCTTTTGCTTGGCTTGTAGGCGCTCTTCGTCAGTAGTTGTTAGCTTGTCTATAACGCCACCAATATCCTTTATTAAACCGCCTGTAATTAGTTGTATTAGCTTTTTCATTAGTAAGTCCAAATTACATTTTCATCCTTGTCAGGGTCTATGTCTATATGTATAAAGTTATCTGCAATGCCAATACGATTTATACCCACTTCAAATAGGGCGCTTATCAACTTAAAACGCATCCTTGAATGGCGAATAGCTATGTCAACCGCTAAACCCTTTAGATGGCTGCTGGATTCAACACCATTAACGCTTTCATTATGAGCTGGTGTTCTGAAACCAGAGGTTATTATTATTGGCTCTCCAACAATCTCTCTTACCTTATCCAGCTTCTTTAACAACTGTTTATCCATCATTTGACCGCTACCCTGTACGTCAGGGCTATCAAATTCATGATAGTTAAAGTATTTTAACATAAACCGCAGTTAAAGCAAATAATACAATTATTCATCTTTTTTTCTTTTTTTTAACTCATACCACTTTTGGGCTGTATAGCCAATCGTAACCAACAATAAAAGTATCTTTAGACTATCTTCTAATATATCCATTGTACTAACTGTAATAGCTGATAAATTGATTACGTAAAGTTTAAACGAGTTTAAGTCCATAATTAAAAGCTTCTACCCGCAAAGGTGTGTACACCGTTACCTTCTACTTCTATCTCTTTAGATACCCAACCGTAAGGATAGTCAATCTCCTCGTTGCCCTCTTCATCAGTTTCAGTAATCTCTGATGCTCTCCAAAGAACATCAACAGAATACATATCTGATTGTACACCTTCTGTTAGTATCTCGCCATCTTCGTCAAATGTAGGCTGCTCTGTGAAGATATAACCTAATTTAACAACCGTATGGCTGTGTGATGGGTGTTCGTTGCCTTCCTCATCTTCTGTATGTGGTA
>ERZ1048068.2781-NODE-2781-length-12020-cov-4.412453_pt1 | contig 12020 bp, 9 predicted proteins | sample MGYA00383098_ERZ1048068 | MGnify/ENA primary metagenome ERZ1048068 (study PRJEB29581, sample SAMEA5548368) | metagenome | biome: marine; feature: coastal; material: water | depth 1 m | study: Short-term variability in the microbial, nano- and picoplankton... | reverse complement strand
GCTGAAGTTTCTGGAAATGTGGCTCTGAGCTCAGACTACTTTTTCCGTGGTATTGATCAGTCTGGCGGCGAAGCCCTGTCAGGTGGCTTTGATGTCGCTTTTGAAAGCGGCTTCTACGTAGGTACCTGGGCTTCTAGCATCGACTTTTCTGGCGGTCTGGAGCTGGACTACTATGCCGGTTACGGTGGCTCTATCTCTGACAGCGTCAGCTACGATGTAGGTTACCTCTACTATGGCTACCCACAGGGCCCAACTACCGAAGAGTTTGAAGAATTCTACGGCAGCATTTCTTTGGGTGACGCAACCGTAGGTTTTGCTCTTTCAGATGACTACTACGCATCTACTGGTTCAAGCACCTATGTTTACGTGGATTATGGTTTTGCTCTGGGCGAAGACTACAGCCTGGGTTTCCACTACGGCAACATGACTGCTGATGATGCGGCCAATGAAGCTGACGACTACTCAGTGTCACTGAGCACTGAAGCCGCTGGACTTGGTTTAGACCTTAGCTGGATTGATTCATCTGAAAACGGCGGCCTGTTCGCTGACAACCAGTTTGTTCTGACAATTTCTAAGTCACTTTAATTTAGCACTATCTTGCTCATTTAAAACGGGTGGCTTCGGCCACCCCATGGAGATAAACGATGAAATTAGTAACTGCAATTGTAAAACCTTTCAAGCTCGATGAAGTGCGAGAGGCTCTCGGCGATCTAGGTGTCGCTGGTGTAACTGTAACCGAAGTTAAAGGCTTTGGACGTCAGAAGGGCCACACCGAGCTGTACCGTGGCGCTGAATATGTAGTGGATTTCCTTCCTAAAGTTAAGTTGGAAATTGCTCTGGCAGATGAAATGGTAGAGAGCGCTGTTGAGGCGATCACCGCTGCTGCTCAAACTGGGAAAATCGGCGACGGCAAGATTTTCATTACAACTCTTGAAGAAGTGATTCGCATTCGTACCGGTGAAACCGGCGTTGAAGCGGTCTAACCTGAGGATTTAAAAAATGACTGATGTATTTCAATTACAGTACGCACTAGATACCTTTTACTTCTTGATGTGTGGCGCTCTGGTTATGTGGATGGCTGCTGGTTTTGCCATGCTCGAAGCTGGACTGGTTCGCTCTAAGAACACCACTGAGATTCTTACCAAGAATATCGCTCTGTTTGCGGTTGCCTGCACCATGTATATGATTTGTGGCTACGCCATTATGTACGGCGGCGACATCTTCCTGAGCTCTATCACTGGCGACGGCGCTACAGGTGCTGAAGAGCCTGCAACCTACGCCCCCTCAGCTGATTTCTACTTCCAGGTAGTGTTTGTGGCTACGGCTATGTCGATTGTGTCTGGCTCTGTTGCTGAGCGCATGAAACTTTGGGCATTTCTTGCCTTTGCTGTGGTAATGACGGGCTTTATCTATCCTACGCAAGGCGCTTGGACGTGGAACGGTGAGTCTGTATTTGGCCTGTATACACTAGGTGATCTCGGATTCTCAGACTTTGCTGGTTCCGGTATTGTTCACATGGCTGGTGCATCTGCTGCTCTTGCTGGTGTTCTGTTACTGGGTGCCCGTAAAGGTAAGTACGGTCCGAATGGACAGGTAAATGCTATTCCCGGTGCTAACCTACCCATGGCTACTCTAGGTACATTTATCCTGTGGTTGGGTTGGTTCGGCTTTAACGGTGGTTCTGTTCTGGCTACTGCTTCTGTTGAAAGCGCCAACGCTGTCGCAGTTGTGTTTATGAATACTAATGCTGCTGCCTCTGGCGGTCTGATTGGTGCTCTGCTGGTTGCCCGCCTGCTGTTTGGTAAGGCTGACCTGACTATGGCTCTGAATGGCGCGCTGGCTGGTCTAGTTGCAATTACCGCCGAACCCTCTACTCCTACTGTGCTGCAGGCAACTCTGTTCGGTGCTGCTGGTGGTGTATTGGTTGTATTCAGTATTCTGACTCTGGACAAGCTGAAGCTCGACGATCCTGTCGGAGCTATCTCTGTACACGGTGTTGTTGGTCTGCTGGGTCTGTTGTTGGTGCCTATCACTAACGAAGGTTCTAGCTTCTCCGGCCAGCTAATTGGTGCAGCAACCATCTTTGTCTGGGTATTCGGTGCTAGCTTTATTGTTTGGGGTATTCTCAAGGTGACTATGGGCATTCGAGTTTCAGAAGAGGAAGAGTTCAGCGGCGTCGATATCGCAGAGTGCGGTATGGAAGCTTACCCTGAGTTTGTAAGTGCAAAGAGTTAATGCTCTCCCCTGGGTTTTTAAAACTCTCGTTTTAAATAACCTCTTTGCATGTTTGCCGGAGCCCTTATGGGCTCCGGTTTTTTTATGCCCTAAACTTTGTTCTATACTTTTATGGCGGTGCTAATGCATTTTAGTAGAGAAACAGGTATCTTTAACTCTGACACTTTCCATGTATAGCTAGATAGAAGACGAAGAATTATGAAATTGATTACTGCTGTTATTAAACCGTTCAAACTTGATGATGTTCGCGAAGCTCTTGCCGATATTGGTGTTCAGGGCATCACTGTGACTGAAGTTAAAGGCTTTGGACGCCAGAAAGGCCATACCGAGCTGTATCGTGGTGCCGAGTATGTTGTGGATTTTTTACCCAAAATTAAGCTCGAAATTGCGGTTGGCCAGGATATGGTGGACAGCATTGTTGAGGCCATCACCAAGGCTGCAGCCACAGGCAAGATTGGCGATGGCAAAATCTTTATTTCGTCGCTGGACGAAGTGATTCGTATCCGCACTGGTGAAACTGGTGAAGAGGCGCTGTAGCGCCTGCACAGCAGAATTTCTCGGCCTGTAAGCAGGGGGAACCCCTGCTGTTAGATGCACTCCAATGGGTAATCCATCTTTAATAAGGACTGTGTTTTGTCTATCAATTCTCTTCTGACAGCTGCATCTGCAGCTGGTCAATTACTGGCTCGCTCTCTGATACTGCTAGGTGGCATTTTTCTGCCCCTGCTGGCCTCGGCTGAGGTGCCGGCCAGTATCAGCGACCCTATAGTAAAACAGCTTAAAGCGGCCCGCGCAGACCTTGATTATCAGGTGTTAAGCCCAGCGCCACTAGATGGCTTTTATGAGGTTCAGGTCGAGGGTGGGCCTCTGCTATATGTCTCGGCCGACGGCAATTATTTCTTTGATGGCAGCCTGTACCAGGTTCGTCCCGGGCAGTTCATCAATATTCGAGATTTGCGCCTCAACGCTATGCGACAGGAGATATTTGCCAGCAGAGATACCGGGGATATGATTATCTTTAAACCCGCTGGCGCCAGCAAAGCCATCATGAATGTGTTTACCGATGTGGACTGTGGTTACTGTCGCAAGCTTCACCGCGAGGTGCCGCAACTCAATGCTATGGGTATAGAGGTTCGCTATTTGGCCTACCCGAGAGCCGGTATTCCCTCAGATTCCTACAGCAAGATTGCCACTGCCTGGTGTGCGGATAATCAGCAGGATGTATTTACCAGAACCAAAAATGGCGAGAATATACCCAGGGCCGTGTGTACGGATAATCCGGTGGCAGTGCATTTTGCGCTTGGTCAAAAAGTCGGTGTTACCGGCACTCCTGCGGTAATACTGATGGATGGCACCCTGATCCCTGGCTATCAGCCGGCGGCGGATTTTGCCCGCATACTGGGTTTAGATTAATCCCTCAGTCGGAACCAGCATCAGAGCCCGCAAGCGCTGCATAGAGCTGATTTCTTTTTCAGGCGCGCAAAATAACCCTGAATATTTTCTGGAATAGTATAAAATTGCACAGCCTGTTGGGCCGGTGCTTATAGAGCGTGGGCTGGACAGTTCAATTCGGTGCCAGTGGCTGCCGATTCATATTTTAAATAGCTTGAGGAAATAGGGTGCGATTGGTCAATATCGGCATCTGCGGATTAGGCACAGTGGGTGCTGGCGTATTTAACGTCCTAGGCCGCAATTCACAACAAATTAACTCACGGGCCAACTGCGACCTGGTTATTGCGCAACTGGGTGCTCGTCGCGACAATCCAGATTGCAATACCGCTGACACCAATGTCACGCGGGACATCTTTGAGGTCGCCAAAAACCCCAATATAGATATTGTCGTTGAGCTGATTGGCGGCACTGATGTTGCCTATGAATTGGTAATGACTGCCCTCGACAATGGCAAGCATGTGGTTACTGCCAACAAGGCACTGATTGCCCAGCATGGCATGGAGATTTTTGCTGCCGCTGAGGCCCGCGGTCTGATGGTGGCCTATGAGGCAGCAGTGGCTGGTGGTATTCCCATTATTAAGGCTCTGCGCGAGGGGCTGTCGGGCAATCGCATTAATTGGTTGGCGGGCATTATCAATGGCACTACCAACTTTATTCTCTCAGAGATGGACAGCAAGGGCCGAGAGTTTGCCGACGTGCTGACTGAGGCTCAGGAGAAGGGCTATGCGGAAGCTGATCCCACCTTTGATGTGGAGGGCATAGATGCCGCCCACAAGCTGGTTATCATGACCTCCCTGGCCTTTGGCATGCCCCTGAGTCTGGATGGAATTTTCACCGATGGCATCACCAGATTGGAGCCTCAGGATGTGTCCTATGCTCGGGAGCTGGGCTATGCCGTTAAACACCTGGGTATTACCAGGCAAACTGACCAGGGAGTTGAACTGCGAGTTCATCCCACCCTGGTGCCTGAGACTTGTCTGATTGCAGGCGTTAATGATGTATCCAATGCAGTGATGGTTAATGCGGATGCCGTGGGCACCACATTGTTTTATGGGCCTGGAGCAGGCTCCGAGCCCACCGCATCCTCAGTGATTGCCGATATAGTTGATGTGGCGCGGGCCATGAATGCCGATGCTGATACCTGGGTGCCGGCACTGGGCTGTCAATCATCTACACTTCAGCCGCAGAAGATTATGGATATTCAGGATATTGAAACCAGCTTTTATATCCGTTTCTCCGCTCTGGACCAGCCCGGTGTGCTGTCTGATATCACCGGAATAATGGCCAATGCGGGTATCAGTATCGAAGCCATAATTCAAAAAGAGCAGCCTGTGGGTGAGGATTACGTCAATGTGATTATTCTCACCAATGTCACTAAAGAGCGCTTGCTTGACGCCGCGGTAGAGAATATTGAACAGCTTGAAACAGTGCGCGGGAGCGTAACTTTTATTCGTGTCGAACATTTGGATCAGTAGATGAGATTTATCAGTACCCGCGGTGGTGTAGAGCCGAAAACTTTTGAAGACGTTATTCTTACTGGACTGGCGCCAGATGGTGGGCTATTTGTGCCCGAGCAGCTGCCGCAGTTTAGTCAACAGGAAATCGCCTCCTGGGCTGGGCTGTCCTATCAGGATTTAGCACTCAAGGTGATGACGCCATTTGTGGATGGCGCCATTCCTCCGCAGGATCTCAAAAAGCTGATAGACGACTCTTACTCAACTTTTAGACACAGCGGCATTGCACCGCTGGTGCAGACCGGTCACAACGAATGGATTATGGAGCTGTTCCACGGCCCGACCCTGGCCTTTAAAGATTTTGCTCTGCAGTTTTTGGGTAATCTTCTGGATTACACATTGGAGAAGCGCAATCAAAAAGTAGTGATAATGGGTGCGACTTCTGGTGATACCGGCTCTGCGGCGATTGAAGGCTGCCGCCGCTGCGATAATATTGATATCTTTATTCTGCACCCTCACAACCGAGTGTCTGATGTGCAGCGTCGTCAAATGACCACTGTGATGGCGGATAATATTCATAATCTGGCACTGCATGGCAATTTTGATGATTGCCAGAATATGGTTAAAGCCAGTTTTGCAGACCAGTCTTTCTTGCCCGATGGTCGTCAGTTAGTGGCGGTTAATTCCATTAACTGGGCGCGTATTATGGCTCAGATTGTGTATTATTTTTGGGCGGCCCTGTCTCTGGGTGGCCCGGCGCGGAAGGTTTCATTCTCTGTGCCCACGGGTAATTTTGGTGATATCTTTGCCGGCTATCTGGCCCATAAGATGGGGCTGCCAGTTGAACAGCTGGTGATTGCCACCAACCAAAACGATATTCTCCACCGCTGCATCAGCACCAACGATCACAGTACTCGCCCGCTGGAACAGAGTCTGGCGCCCAGTATGGATATTATGATTTCGAGTAACTTTGAGCGCCTGCTGTTTGATCTCTATGATCGCGATGGCGCTGCTATTGCAGGCTTGATGGCCGATGCCAAAGCAGGGCATATGGACCTCAGTGACAAGGCGCTAGGGCAGGCGAGAGAACTCTTCTCCAGCTATCGCTGCGACAATGAAGGTATGCTGAATATTATCCGTGACACCTATGCCGACTGCGATTATCTGTTAGACCCGCACACGGCTATAGGCCTAGAGGCGGCCAGACAGTGCCGCAGCAACAGCTCAACACCCATGGTGACTCTGGCGACCGCTCACCCGGCTAAATTCCCAGATGCAGTGAGGCAGGCAGGCTATCCTCAGGACCCTGAGCTGCCACCCCATATGGCGGATTTATTTGAGCGCGAAGAGCGGTTCACGGTATTGGATAATGATCAGGCTGCAGTGCAGCAGTTTATTGCTGAGCATATTTCTGTCTAAGTACCTGCACTCAGGATAACCCGGTTTGCGAGGATAGTTTGGTTTGGGATCAGGCGACTGGCGTTTTCACCGGGCGTAAAAAAACCGGCGTTAGCCGGTTTTTTTATGTCCAGATTATCTTGCGTCCAGACTAAGTTAACGGTGACTTAAGCAGCCAGAGCCTTAACTTTAGTATTTAAACGGCTCTTATGGCGAGCAGCTTTATTCTTATGAATAATGCCTTTGTCTGCCATGCGGTCGATAACGGGAACAGCAGCATCATAAGCTGCTTGAGAGGCAGCGTGATCACCTGACTCAAGTGCTGCGTCTACTTTCTTTAAATAGGTGCGAACCATAGAGCGCAGGCTGGCATTATGCTGGCGGCGTTTCTCGTTTTGGCGTGCGCGTTTTTTTGCTTGTACTGAATTGGCCACCTGAAAATTCTCCTTTCAAAGGGGTCTCACTTAAGGCGCGGAAATATACAGGGTTATTTGCGGTTATTCAACCCAATTTTAGCCCTAATTATCAGTTGATGGTGCCGGCTGAGCCAGCCGGCTGTGCGCTGCTGTGAGGGGCGCCACCCATAGATTCCCGGTTTAGCTTGGCCAAGCTGCCGACGATGGTTAAACTGCAGCACTGCATTCTCTAATAAAGGCCGAATTGGTGAGTCAAAACTCTGTGGCGCAGCAGCCAAAAATCAAAGACAGCGGACTGCTGCGCTCCAGTGGCGTGGTCAGTTTCTTTACTATGCTGTCGCGGTTTATGGGTCTGGCTCGAGATATTATCTTTGCTCGAGTTATTGGCGCTGAGGCACTTGCCGATGTGTTTTTTGTGGCCTTTAAAATCCCCAACTTCTTTCGACGCCTGTTTGCCGAGGGGGCCTTTGCTCAAGCGTTTGTGCCTATTCTGGGGGAATATCGTGAAAAGGGCAGTCAGGCAGCAGTAAAGGCGCTGATTGATCGAGTCACTGGTACGCTGGGCATTAGCCTGCTGGCGCTGACACTGGTTATTGTGGCGGCTTCACCCGTAATGGCTGGTATCTTTGCGCCGAAATGGTTCTTTGATGACCCGGCTAAGTTTGCGGCCACAGCTGATATGCTGCGGATAACCTTCCCTTACTTGCTGTTTATCTCCATGACTGGCTTGGCCGGTGGCATTCTCAATAGTTACGACCGTTTTGCGGTGCCAGCTTTTACCCCTCTACTACTCAATGTCACATTGATTGCCGCTGCGTTAATTGCTGCGCCGCTGTTTGCAGAGCCAGCCTATGCACTGGCCTGGGGAGTGTTTATGGCCGGTGTGGTGCAGCTGATATTCCAGCTGCCGTTTCTCATCGCATCCATATGCTGCCTACACCCAAAGTGGATTGGCAAGACAGTGGCGTGCGTAAAATTTTGGCGTTGATGGGGCCGGCGATCTTTGGTGTCTCTGTGAGCCAGATAAATCTGCTGCTGGACACCATGTTAGCGACATTTCTACCCACCGGCAGTGTGTCCTGGCTGTACTACTCTGACCGCTTATCGGAATTACCCCTGGGGGTGTTTGCAGTGGCCATAGCAACGGTTATTTTGCCCAACCTGTCTCGTCATCATGCGGCTGAATCTAAACAGGCTTTTTCTGAGACATTGGACTGGGCCCTAAAACTGGTGCTGATTATCGCTGTGCCCGCGGCTGCGGCTCTAATGCTGTTGGCCGAACCCATTCTGGTGACTCTGTTTTATTACGGCGATGTAATGACCGCTCGCGATATGTCTATGGCGACACTGAGCCTGCGCGCCTATGCTGCGGGTCTGGTGGCCTTTATGCTGATCAAGGTGTTAGCTCCTGGGTTTTTTGCTCGCCAGGATATGCGCACGCCGGTGCGTATTGGTGTGATTGCCATGGTCTCAAATATGCTGCTCAACCTGTTATTTGTGTTACCGCTGCATCATTACTGGCAGATCGGTCATATGGGGCTGGCGGCTGCGACCTCGGTATCGGCGTTTCTGAATGCCGGGCTGTTGTATGTTTTTCTGCGCAAGAATAATATCTATTCACCCTCAGCCCATTGGTTGCGGTTCTCCTTGAGCTTGATCTTATCCTTGAGTGCTATGGTTGCAGTGCTAATACTTGTGGCCAATCAGCTCAATGCTAATGATTCGGTATTCTGGCAGCAGCTAGTCTGGTGGCAGCGGGTCGCCAATATTGCCGGGCTCTGTTTGGCTGGCTTTGTAACCTATATTGGCTGTCTGTTTATCACTGGCTTTAGGCTCGCAGATTTACGTGGCCCAGCTAAGGTGACTTCATCTGAGAACTAGATCCTGGGTTCCGAGAAACATCTTCAAAATGTAGGCACCAATCTGGTGCTATCCCTTACCTTTAGGCGCTTTGCTAGGTATACTCAGCCATCGGTGCGGAGAGTGATGTCCTTGGCTTTAGAACCCAGTAAAATGACCTTTATTCGCGATTTGCAGAGTCTGCAGTCGTTTAATCAGCGATCTGTGGTCACCATTGGTTCTTTCGATGGCGTTCATCTGGGTCATCAGGCCATTTTGAATCAGGTTAAAGCTGTGGCGGCGGAACTAGGGCTGCCCTCTGTGGTGATGACCTTTGAACCTCAGCCCCAGGAGTTTTTCTCTGGGGAGAGAGCTCCGGCGCGACTGATGCGACTGCGAGAAAAGGTCGATGCGCTGTTTGGATTTGGTGTGGACCAGGTGCTATGCCTGCAGTTTAATCGCGAACTGCGCAACCTAACTGCAGCTGAATTTGTTCGCTCGGTATTGGTAGATGGCCTAGGTACTCGTCATTTGATTGTCGGCGATGATTTTCGCTTTGGCTGTGATCGCAGCGGCGATTTTAAGATGCTGGCTGAGATGGGCGAAACCTATGATTTTGCCGTACAGGATACTGAGACCCTAGAGGTTGATGGCCAGCGAGTGAGCAGCACTCTGGTGCGGCAGATATTAGAGCAGGGCAATTTTGAACGGGCCAGCCAGCTACTGGGCAAACCTTTTACTATTACTGGGCGTGTTGTCTATGGCCAGCAGTTGGGGCGAGAGCTTGGTTTCCCGACTGCGAATGTGCAGCTTAACCGCTATAGTGCGCCTCTGTCCGGAGTCTATGCTGTGTTGGTGAATATAGATGGCGCCGTCTACCGGGGTGCTGCAAATGTGGGCTTAAGGCCGACAGTGGGCGATTTACTCAAGCCTATTTTGGAAGTTCATCTGCTGGATTTTGAGGCGGACCTCTATGGTAGAAGAATCGAGGTAAAATTTGTTACCAAGATTCGCGATGAAGAAAAATTTACCTCTCTGGGCAAACTTATCGAAAGTATCCAGCGGGATGTTAAACAGATTAGAGCCTGGTTTGCAGGCGACAGTGAGAACATAATTTAAGGCTGATATGAGCGACCCAACTGATTACAAGGCAACATTGAATTTGCCCAAAACTGACTTTCCTATGCGCGCCAATCTGGCCCAGCGGGAGCCAGGGATTCTCAAAGAATGGCAAGACACTGATCTCTATCAGCAGATTAGAACTGCCCGCGCTGGACGTGAACAATATATTCTTCACGATGGCCCTCCCTATGCCAATGGTGATATCCATCTGGGCCATGCGGTGAATAAAACCTTAAAAGATATTGTGGTTAAGTCGCGCACTCTGAGTGGTTTTGATGCGCCCTATATTCCCGGCTGGGACTGCCATGGTCTGCCGATTGAACACAATGTTGAAAAGAAAGTGGGTAAGGCCGGCGTCAAAGTTGATTACTCTACCTTCCGCCAAAAATGCCGCGACTATGCCATGCGGCAGGTGGACGGGCAGCGCAAAGATTTTGTGCGCATAGGCGTGTTCGCTGACTGGGAGCGGCCCTACCTGACGATGAACTTTGCTGTCGAGGCCGATATTATTCGCGCCCTTGGCAAGATCGCTGAAAATGGCCATCTGGTGAAGGGCTACAAGCCGGTCTACTGGAGTGTGGTGGGCGGCTCTGCGCTGGCGGAAGCCGAAGTGGAATATCAGGATAAAACCTCATTTTCTATCGATGTGGCCTATCCGGTGGCTGATGCCAGCCAGCTGGATAAAGTCAGCTCTGCCTTTGGTGGCTTGCCTGGCGAGGGCTCAGTTAACCTATTGATCTGGACTACAACACCCTGGACCATTCCCAGCAGTCAGGCTATTTCTATGGGGGCTGACCTGGAGTACAGCCTGGTGCAATGTGCCACTGAGGCAGGTCCTGTGCGACTTATCTTCGCCCAGCCACTGCTTGAGTCTGTGATGCAGCGCCTGGAGATTGAAGACTATAGGGTGCTGGCCAGCTGTCAGGGTTCTGCGCTGGAACATGTGCAGGCTGAACACCCTTTCTATAGACGCGATATCCCTGTGCTGCTGGGTGATCATGTGACCACCGATGCGGGTACCGGCTGTGTTCACACTGCACCAGACCATGGTGTGGAAGACTTTACTGTGGCCAAAGGCTACGGCATTGGCACACTCAACTATGTGATGGATAACGGACTGTTTCGCGATGATGTGGAGCTGTTTGCCGGCGAGCATGTGTACAAGGTTGAAGAGCATATTAATGAGGTGCTGAGCGAGCGCGGCAGGCTGATGGCCTGTGGCAAAATTACCCACAGCTATGCCCATTGCTGGCGTACCAAAACGCCACTGATTTACAGAGCTACTCCCCAGTGGTTTATCTCTATGGATAAGAATGGCCTGCTGGACAAGGCCAAGGCGGCGATTAAAGATGTGGCCTGGCACCCGGAATGGGGTGAGGCGCGAATTGAAGGCATGCTGGATGGCAGCCCTGACTGGTGTGTTTCTCGTCAGCGCACCTGGGGTGTGCCCATTGCGCTATTTGTCCATCGACAGACTGGTGAGATTCACCCGGATACGCCTGAACTCATCGAAAAAGTGGCTCTGCTGGTCGAAGATGCTGGTATTGATGCCTGGTACGATGTTGATGCAGCAGAGTTGCTTGGTACCGATGCTGAAGACTATCAAAAAGTCACGGATACATTGGATGTGTGGTTTGATTCGGGGGTTACCCATGCCTCTGTGATTGGCGCGCGGGAAGAGCTGCGCTATCCAGCGGATCTGTATCTGGAGGGTTCTGATCAACACCGCGGCTGGTTCCAGTCCTCGTTAAAAACAGCCATTGCTATTAACGGAAGTGCGCCCTACAAAGCTGTTCTGACCCATGGATTTACGGTGGATGAGAACGGCCGCAAGATGTCTAAATCTATAGGCAATGTTATTCCGCCGCAGAAAGTGATCAATGAATTGGGTGCAGATGTACTGCGTCTGTGGATCGCCAGTTCGGATTTTAGTGCTGAAATGACAGTGTCCGATGAAATTCTTAAGCGCGCCGGTGAGTCCTATCGCCGCATCCGCAACACCGCCCGCTATTTCCTATCTAATATCGATGGTTTTAACCTTCAGCAGCATGCAGTTGATCATTCGGAGCTACTGGCGTTAGATCGCTGGGCAATCGACTGCGCA
>ERZ1048068.2778-NODE-2778-length-12025-cov-5.009440_pt1 | contig 12025 bp, 8 predicted proteins | sample MGYA00383098_ERZ1048068 | MGnify/ENA primary metagenome ERZ1048068 (study PRJEB29581, sample SAMEA5548368) | metagenome | biome: marine; feature: coastal; material: water | depth 1 m | study: Short-term variability in the microbial, nano- and picoplankton... | reverse complement strand
CAGGAAGGTTATCGTAGTCCCTGGGAAACTCGTCAATATTGTCGCAAATTAGGTAAAGCCGACGATTCGCGTGTTTTATCGCGTCATCGGATAATTAAAGTCAGTCCCCTGACTTCAACACCTTTATGAAGGCATCTTGGGGAATGTTGACTTTACCGAATGCTTTCATTTTAGCCTTACCTTTTTTCTGCTTCTCTAGGAGCTTACGCTTACGAGAGATGTCGCCACCGTAGCACTTGGCGGTCACGTTTTTGCGCATCGCTGAGATGGTTTCTCTTGCGATGATGTTTCCTCCGATGGCGGCCTGGATGGCGACGACAAACATCTGAGTAGGGATAACTTCCTTAAGCTTGGCGGCTAGCTCCCGGCCGCGATAAACGGCTTTGTCACGGTGAACAATGGTGCTGAAGGCTTCGACTGGATCGCCGGCGATAAGCATGTCCATTTTCACCATGTTGGCAGCGCGGTAGCCGGCGTGCTCGTAGTCCATCGAGCCGTATCCTTTCGTCATGGATTTGAGGCGGTCGTTGAAGTCGACAAGAATGTCTGCGAGTGGAACGACGGCGGTGAGGAGGACCCGGAATTCATCGATGGTCTCGGTGTTTTCTAATTCTCCGCGCTTCTCCATGATGAGTTGCATGGCGTCGCCAATGTAATCGCCGGGAAGCATGATGAAGATGCGGACCATCGGTTCACGGATTTCCTCGATCGTTTGCGACTCTGGGAGATAGGAGGGATTATCAACAATGAGCTCTTCCCCGTCGGTTTTGGTCACTTCGTAAATCACGCTGGGATAGGTGGAGATGACGTCCATATCGAACTCACGGCGAAGACGTTCCTGGATGATTTCCATGTGAAGGAGCCCGAGGAATCCGCAGCGGAAGCCAAAGCCTAGCGCGGTTGATGATTCGGTCTGGAAGGTGAAGGCGGCGTCGTTGATCTGGAGTTTACCCATCGCGACTTTAAGGGCCTCGTAGTCTGAGGTGTCGATGGGGTAGATCCCGGAAAATACCATAGGCCGGATTTCCTTAAATCCAGCGAGTGGTTCAGGGCAGGGCTTGTCTTTGTGGGTGATGGTGTCTCCGATTTTTACTTCCGCAGACGATTTCATGTTGGCGATGATGTAGCCAACGTCTCCAGTCTGGAGCTTTTCGGTCTTTGTCATCTTTGGCGTGAAGTGACCGACTTCCTTAATCTCGTAGTTGGTGGGAGTATGAAAGAGCTTGATTTTGTCACCTTTCTTCATCTCACCGGAGACAACGCGAACGTAGGAGATGACACCTCGGTAGGCATCGTAAAGAGAGTCGAAGACCGAGGCACGAAGAAGGCCGTCTGGGTTTTCTACGGGCGGTGGAACGAGCTCTACAACAGCCTCGAGGATGTCCTCAATGCCGATCCCTTGTTTGGCGGAAGCAGGGATGGCGTGGTCACCAGGAATGGCGAGGATTTCTTCAAGCTGAGTCCGGCATCGATCGACATCGGCAGCAGGAAGGTCGATCTTGTTGAGAACCGGCACAATAGCGAGATCCTGTTCCATGGCGAGATTTACGTTGGCCATGGTTTGGGCTTCGACACCCTGTGCGGCATCAATGATGAGGATGGCGCCCTCGCAGGCGGCGAGTGAGCGGGAGACCTCGTAGGAAAAGTCAACGTGGCCAGGAGTATCGAGCAGATTGAGCTTATAGGTCTTACCGTCCCTTGAATTGAAAATGATTGTGACCGGGTGGGATTTGATGGTGATCCCCTTTTCTCGCTCGAGGTCCATCGAATCGAGGTGTTGTTCCTGGGCTTCCCGTTGGGAGACTGTTTGGGTGTGTTCTAGCAGGCGGTCGGACAAGGTCGTTTTGCCATGATCGATGTGGGCGATGATGGAGAAGTTACGGGTGAGTTCGACGGACACGGGAAGATTGTGGAGGGTGAAGAGCGAATAGTGAAGGACGATTGCTACGCCAGACGTGGGCGGGGATAAGGGGTTTCCAGAAAAATGGAAGAATGGAGTGACGAAATGGTGGCATGTTTAGTCCTTCTTTAGCACTTTTCTCCTCCTATTTTATCTCTAACATGCCTTGATGAGAGATTTTTTCTTTAATAGGACTCGAGGCGATAGAGAGACCATGAAAATCGTTAACCCCTTAAAAGTTGTTCCCGCAGCGCTTGTTTTCAGTTTGCCAGTAATAGCTGATGATGCAGTCGATTTGCCAGATGCCCCAAACTTGGTTTTATCCACCGTGGGCGCCCACCCAACTTTCAATGCACGGAATGATGGCTTTGGGGGAAACTCGGATGTTTTGGATGCCACTTTTCTAATCGATGTCGATTTCATCGACAAAACGGAAGGGCAGCGGGAGACGATCTTTGAAACTGGAGCAGCTACGATTGGAACTTCCTTCGTTTATGAGGCGCCAAATACTCTTGTCGTCAGGAGTGTTGGGAATGGTGGACTTGCGTTGGTGACAGCCAGTTATGCCCTTCCTCAGCCGGTGATCGACGGAGGGGAAGTTGAGGTTGGGTTCACGATAGATGTTGATGATGGCAATGGATTACAGGCCTTATCGATTGTCGTCGATGGGGGAGTAGTTGAGACACAGGCCGGCACAACGGGTGGCGATTGGTCTGGTGGAGATGGGGCGCGTGTCGGAGCGGCCGGGGGAGTGACTGGCAATGGCGCAAATGGAACACTCCCATCATCTGCTTTCACCTCGGGCACTCTGAATCTTGCGAATGGTCTGCGTTTCTATGCCAACACACGTTGGATTCCGGTTGGGAATGATAGTGATAATGATGGATTGCCTGACTGGTGGGAGCAAATTTATACGCCCGGTGACCTTGACGAATTGACAACCGGAGGGGACGCGGATGGCGATGGCTTGACTGATGATGCGGAATTTACAGCCGAAACAAATCCGATGTTAAACGATACCGATGAAGATGGGTTGACGGATGGGATTGAGGCAAATCCGGCTGAGATTGGATATCTAGGGACCAATCCTCTAAAGGCAGATAGTGATGGCGATGGACGGAGTGATGGAGCGGAGGTTAATGACCTGCCTACGAGTGATCCCTTAGATCGTGACTCGGACGATGATGGCGTTGTCGATGGGATTGAGGTCTTACAGGGGACTGATCCGAATGACGCGGCGAGCCGCTCCGACTTGGGAGAGTTTTTAGTCGCGTATTACTCATTGGACCGGCTTGGTGCGGGACTGGAGGCACCGGACGCTTTTGGGTTTCATCATTTAACTGGGTCGAACCTTGATCAGGCAGCTGTTGTGACGGGGAAAAATGGAAACGCGATCGTCTTTGATGCGACAAAAAAGACGATGCTTGCTCGGACGAGTGGAGCGGACGATAGCTTGCCAGTTTCAAAGCATCCCGAGCATTCAATTGTCATGTGGGTGAATGTCAAAGGGACTGGCCAAAACAATCTCAGTCTTTTTTCAGAAGGTTCGCTGACCGAAAATACGAGTCGATATAATCTCGGGACACATAATACTGGAGCAGACGATAGTCTCGATCTTTACCTTCGAGCTGCCGATGGCTCGAGCCCTAATCACCAGTATTCCACATCAACCCCATTGGATGGAACGTGGCATCATATTGCTTGGGTGGTAGCCGGCGAGCAAGCAACTCTCTATGTCGATGGGGTTGTAGATGCTTCTGATTTCACCTGGGTGGATCTTTATTCGCCGTCAGTCAATGCCACTTCACTTGGCGGAATTCAGCGGTCATTGAAGTCTGAGTGGATGACTGGTAAGATTGATGAAGTTTCTTTTTGGAATCTTGCACTGACAGCGACAGACGTGGCTGCTCTTGCTTCCTCAAATAATGCGCTCGCAGTGATTGATGATTTGGATCGTGACGGTTTGCCTGATGCTTGGGAAAGGAAGTTTGGGTTGGATCCAAGTAATGCAGGTGACGCCGCGCTTGATGATGATAACGACGATTTAAGTAATTTTCAGGAGTTTGTGGCGGGAACTAATCCAACATTGCAGGATACCGATGGTGATGGATTAAATGACGGTGTCGAAACCGATGATGGGGTTTGGGTTTCGGCAGCCGCAACTGGAACGAGTCCTCGAAGTGTGGATACGGATCGTGATGGTCTAGATGATGCCGTGGAGGTTCCGAATCTGGCTTTTGATCCAGATAACCCATTTGGTCAGCCCGGAAGTGATCCTTCTTTATTCGACACCGACGGTGACGGGATTTCAGATGGCTCGGAGGTGCTTGCGAATAGTAATCCTGAGGATGCGGGATCTTCTCCGGTTGCCGAAGCTCTTGGGATTTGGCTGGCGGATGATGAAGCTTTGGGAACAGAGTTTGGAGGAGACGGCTGGGCGATGGGTTCCGAGGAAGCTCCGGCAGGGGCAATCCTTGATCCAATCAATGCTCCTGAGGTGGTTGAAATCTCGGCAGCGGGAGCGGCGCAGACCGGCTTAACACAAGCGGTTGATTTTACGGCCAATGCCCAGTTTGGAGTGGCAGCGGAGCCAAATTCTCTCTTCGAACTTTTTGGGAGCACCACAATAACTGGAGATGCAACGATCGAAATGATTTTTAGCCCAGACTCAGATTTTGGAGGTCACCAGTATCTTTGGGAATCGGGAGGAACTGGTGATGGGCAGGGGATCGTACTCGTCGACACCATGCTCTATCTGGGCGTGAATGATTCCAATGGTGCTCCTTACGGAGGTGCTGTGGTAGGAGTCGATTTGGCCCCGCTTTATGGTCCATCAGGTTTTAGCCCGGATGATTATCTTGTTCTTCGCGCGGTCTTCCAATCCGGTAAAAAGGTGACTCTTGGGGTGACTCATTTGGGGACCGGCCTCTCAGCTGTCGCGTCAGATGAATGGAGTGGGAATAGTTGGGACGGGGGTGATATTATGGGGATGGGGCGTTGGTCTGGTGGTCGTGGGGGTGATCGGAATCAGCAACTCTCGACGTTGCCAGGAGCGACGACGGCATGGCCCGGCTTCGAGGGGCAGATCGCCAAGTTTAGTCTCTTTGCGGTGCCGCTTCCGGCCACAAATTCTCCAGTGATAACGAGTGCGCTCGAAATCACAAATATCATTTACGATGAGGATTCGGATCGAATCACACTTACTTGGAATACTAAATCGGGAAAAGTTTATGGGGTCTATGCCTCGCCTGACGGACAAGATTGGGCCACTGAAATCGATGACAGCGTGACCTCCGATGGAGACACTGCGACCTTCACCTTTGGTAATCCTACACCGGGTCTCAATCGCCAATTTTTTCGGGTCGTGGAGTTTTAAGGGTGTAAGCAGCACGAGGCCGAGCGCGGGATCAATCTCCCGCGCGGCAGATTAATAATCCATGGGAATGGGATCGGTTGGAAGGACTTCATTACCTTCCCAGATCACTTCCTTAGTCTTGGCATCGTAGGTTAAAATGCGCGAACGACTTCCGGGAGCGGGCTTACGGCTGACTTTAGGAATCCACTTTTTATGCTCGGCAATGACTTTTGCGTAACCGGGCTTCCCGATCAGGTTTACCCATTCGTTTGGATCCTTCTCCATATCATATAGTTCCTCGCTGCCGTCTGCGTATTGGATGTAGCGCCAGTTCTCCGAGCGGACACCATGATTGTCGTGGTTATGCGTTGTGATGGCCGGGCGCTCACGTTTGGCTTTGGCGTCTTTGAGTTGGGGCATGAGGCTGAGGCCCTCGAGATGGTCAGGCTTTGTTGCTCCGATGAGTTCGGAAAGCGTGGGGTAAATATCGAGTAGTTCGGCAGGTTGGCTCGAAACACCTTTGGCAATTCCGGGTCCAGTGAAAATGAGCGGAACCCGGGTGCCGTCATCCCAAAGGGTGTTTTTACCGGTGATTCCTTTTTCGCCGATGTGCCAGCCGTGGTCTGACCAGAGAACGACGACGGTGTTCTCGGCGAAACCATTGCGCTCTAGTGCTTCCATGAGCTTCCCAATTTGAGCATCCACAAAGGTGGTGCAGGCGAGGTAACTCCGGGTGAGGTTCATCCATTCGTTGTGTTCTTCGAGCCAACGGAGACGGGGCTCCGGAAGCGACCAATGCAGATACCAAGAGAATCGCGGGGTGTCTTTACGATCGTCTCGTTTGATTTGAGCCAGCTGAGTTTTGTCCTCGGGATGCATGTCGAACCACTTCTCGGTTGCGAAGCAGGGAACGTGTGGAAGAAAAAATCCGGCCGAGAGAAAAAATGGACCTTTGGGTTTTGAATCCAAAGTTTTGACGGCCCATTCGGCGATCTTGTAGTCGCCCTTATCCTTGTCTTGGTGCGGGAAAAGGCCCCAGTCGACGAGCTTCATTTTGCTTGGAGTATCGATAAGCTTTTTCTTAGGGAAGGGAGCTCCAGTGGCACCGGGCCCGAGGTGATCGAACTCGGAATCACTCTTTTTTCTGCCATAATTACCGTGATAGATTTTTCCGGCCGAATAGGTGGTATAGCCATTTGCTTTGAGATGCTGAGGGAGAGCGGTAAGATCTTTATAGGGATCCAAGTTTCGAAACCAGGGTGCGAGGCCATAGATGCCGGTGGTATCTGGGCGGAGCCCCATCATGAGGCTGGCACGCGAAGAGTTACAAAGGGGTGACTGACAGTGGGCGTTCGTAAAAAGAGTGCCCTGAGAAGCCAGCTTATCGATATTGGGAGTCTTTGCATTTGGATGTCCGCCGAGGCAGCCAATCCAATCGTTTTGATCATCGATCGCGATGAAAAGGATGTTGGGCTTCTCAGCGGCGAGGGAGGTGAGAGAGACAAAGAGGGTCAGAAAAGCGATGCGCATGCGCTACTTTAAGTAGACTTCGGCAGTGAAGTCTACCCGCGAACTCATTTCAGCTTCGCGAATGCGATGGTTCTGAATCACACCCGGACGTTTCTTTTCCCATTCGTCGACCTGCTTAAGCCATTCGTCAAGTGAGCCAGTTGGGCCACTGAGAGTGAGAATGACGTCGATAAATTGTTGGTCCTCGGAGGGATCGATGTGTGCGTGACGGACGTCGATTTCTTTCGGGACATCGGGAAGTTGACAAGCTGTGGTGATCTGAGCGGCGACAGCGCGGAGGCCTTCCTTTTTCTGGTATCGGTGGAGGAGGAGCATGGCGACCACGGTGGCGAGAATCACCGTAAGGTAGGTCAGGACTTGGCGAAGGCGGCGAATGGACATATTGGGGAACGACTTGCCGAAAGGTAGAGGTCGCATTACATCTCTTCAATGATCTATCTCGATAACCACGCGACGACGGCGGTGCATCCTGAAGTGCTGGAGGCGATGATGCCCTTTTTGACGGAGCATTTCCATAATCCCTCAAGTGGGTATCTGGCCAGCCGGATCGTGAAGAATGCCATCGCAGAAGCTCGTGGGCAGGTCGCGGAATTGATAGGAGTGAAAGAAGAGGAAGTCATTTTTACGGGTTGTGGAACGGAGTCGAACAATATGGTCTTAAAGTCATTGGCACGGATTTATGGTCGTAAGACCTCGCGAGTGATCACAGGCGAGATCGAACACAGCGCCGTTCTACGGCCGTGTCAGGCGATGGAAGAGGTGGGCTTTGAGGTTCATCGTTGCGGGGTTGATGGTGAAGGAAGGTTGCGTCTTAATGAGTTTCGCGAAGCGTGTGAGGGAGCTCAGACTGGCTTCTCCAGCATCATGTGGGCGAACAATGAGACCGGTGTCATTCAGCCGGTGGGTGAGGCCTGTGAGATCGCAAAAGAGAACGGAATTGCCTTTCACACGGATGCGATTCAGGCGGTGGGAAAGACAACGGTCAACGTCCGTGAGGTCCCGGTGGATTTTTTGAGTATCAGTGGGCACAAATTTCATGCGCCGAAGGGTATTGGTGCGCTTTACCTCCGTGAAGGTGTTCGTTTTGAACCTTTGATCCGTGGAGGCGGGCAGGAGTTTGGGCATCGTAGTGGAACCGAAAATGTGGCTTACGTTGCGGGTTTGGGAAAAGCGGCAGCCATCATGAAAGCAGCCTTGGAGAAAGACCGGCATGCCGAGATAGCGGCGAATCGTGATCATCTCGAAAAGCGTCTCTCTGAAGAAATTGAGGGCGTGACTTTGAATGGCTCTCGCGAGCATCGGGTACCGACCTGTGCCCATGTTTCTTTTGAAGAATGCGAGGGTGCTGGGTTACTCATCTTGCTGGATGAAGCGGGAGTGCAGGTTTCGACCGGTAGTGCCTGCATGACCGGGAAGCAGCAGCCCAGTCATGTGCAGAAAGCGATGGGAATTTCAGACGAGCAGGCTAAGAGTAGCTTGCGAATTTCGTTCTCAAGCTTTACGACGCGCGAACATACCGATGAAGCAGTGGAGCGGATTAAAATGGCGGTGAAGAAATTACGGCAAGTTCAGGGTGGCAGCGAAGTAGGGCCCGTTGTCGTTTATTCCTAAATCCTTGCCGGAAGAAGCCGAGCCGTTTTTTGAGCTACTTTGGTTTGCAAAAGTGGACTGGTTTTTTCGCAGATCGCTACCAGCGCTCATGCTCGTAATCGGGGTTTCTGGAAAAGTCGCAGGCGGTCTGCCAATTGATCTCACTTGAATTAGGATCCGTTTCGAATCATTCTCTGTGCAAGATGATGATCAAAATTATTCCCCACTCTGTTGCTTTCGCTGGTCTGTTATGTTCTTCCGTGGCTTTAGCCGATAAAGAGCAAGCGATATCACTTTTTAACGGCAAAGACCTAAAGGGCTGGCACACTGATGTTCCTGCCGCTGATAACAATCCCGATGTTAAGCCCAGCTTTATCGTACGAGACGGCTTGTTGGTGAGTCTTGGCAAGCCGGGGGGGCATTTAATCACCGATAAGAAGCATGCGAATTTTCGTATCGAGCTCGAGTATCGCTTCGTGAATAAACCTGGGAATTGTGGCGTTCTCGTTCATGCTTCTACCCCGCGTGCCCTTTATAAAATGTTTCCGGCCTCCATCGAAGTCCAGATGAACAGCGGACACGCTGGCGATTTTTGGTGTATTGCCGAGAATATCGAGGTGCCCAATATGGAGAAGCGTCGGCCGAAGGGAAAGAATCAGAAATGGGGTGGTCAGCAAGGCGATGCGCGCCGTATCCTCAACTTGACGGATAATTCAGAGAAACCGGTGGGCGAATGGAACAAGATGATTATCGAGTGCCCTGGCGACGAAATTAAAGTTTGGGTCAATGGTGATATGGTGAACCACGGCAAGAATTGTACGGTTCAAAAAGGACAGATTGCGCTGCAGGCCGAAGGGGTGGAAGTTGAATTCAAAGGGTTAACTCTCACCAAGCTCAAGAAGTAAGATTCTTAGTCGCTCGCTTCTTGCTTCTGGAACGTAGCTATCCAAACTTCAAAGCGTGCCTAGCGAACCTATCATCACGACCGGCGAGGTCCTACTTGTCTACAGCGACCGCGCCTATCAGGTTAGCTTGCCGAATGGTAAGAAGGTGATTGCGCATCCGGCTAAGGCGCTCGAATCGCAAAAAGATAAAATTGTCCCGGGCGCGAAGGTCACGCTGGAAATGACTCCTTTTGATTTCGAAAAAGCCCGCATCGCTGAAATTGCTCCTCCTTCCTGAAAATCATGCCTCGTAATTTCATCATCGGGACCGCCGGTCATATTGATCATGGGAAATCTACCCTCGTGCAGACTTTGACGGGCACTAACCCGGACCGGCTTCCCGAGGAGAAGGAACGCGGGGTAACGATCGAGCTTGGCTTTGCCCATTTTTCGTTGCCCATTCCTAACACGCAAAGCGATACTTTTGAGATCGGAGTGGTTGACGTTCCCGGACATGCCGACTTCGTGAACAATATGGTCGCTGGGGTTGGGTCGATCGATCTCGCCATTTTTATCGTAGCGGCGGATGACTCGTGGATGCCGCAGTCTGAGGAGCATTTGCAAATTCTCACTTACCTCGGGATCAAAAATTTCATTGTCGCTTTGACGAAGGCTGACTTGGTCGATGATCTTGAGTTCGTTACCGAAATTCTTGCGGATGATTTGCAGGGCACTGCTCTTGAGGGTGCACCTATCATTCCTGTTTCCGCCCCGACTGGACTCGGGATCGACGAGCTAAAAGGGGCTATTGCAAACACTCTTTCGGATGCGGCTGACCCCCGTGACTTTGAACAGCCGCGTCTTGCGGTTGACCGGGCTTTCTCGCCCAAAGGGGTGGGAACCGTCGTGACTGGGACTTTGACCGGCGGAAAACTCGCGGTGGGAACTCAGCTCACTGCCTATCCCTCGGGTCTCAAAACTCACGTGCGTTCGATTCAGAATCACAGTGCCACGCTCGATGAAGCAGTGCCTGGGATGCGTGCCGCTCTTAATCTCCCCGATCTTCCGCTTTCTGCAAAAGGAAAGAAAGGAGTCTCGCGCGGCCACCTTCTTGTCGGGGGAAATCCGGGCGAGGCAACGCTTGAGATTGATGTTGAAATCACTCGCGCCCGTCGTCCAATCCCTGGGCAGACGGGAACTCAGCGCCCTTTAAAATCAAACCACCGAATCTTCGTGCATCATGGTTCAGGTCGCACCCAAGCGCGGGTTCTTTTTCCCGAAGATATCGTGCTCAATCCAGGAGATACGTCGATCGCACAGCTTCGTTTTGATCATCCTATTCATACCTTAGCCGGCGAGCGGCTTGTGATTCGTGAGCTTTCCGGCGAAGCCACTTTAGCGGGTGCCATCGTGTTGGATCCCCATCCGACCCGCCGTCAGTTCCGCTCAGTGCAGCGTCAGTCATTCCTCCATGCCCGAGCGGAATCACCCAACGACCTTCAGGGGCTCTTGCGCACTCATCTGGAGCGGGATCATTTTGTTCCGACCCATGTTCTGAACCAGTCGCTTCCGTTTTCGGATGCCGAAGTTAAGGCTGCGCTAAAAAAGCTGACAAAAGCCAACGAGATTGTGCCTCGTGGCGAGAAACATTTCGCTTATGCGTCCTATTGGAAAGAGCTTTTTAAAAAAGCATCCAAAGCGGTTCAGGATTATCATCTCAGTCATCCTGATCATGTGGGAATGTCGACTGATCTTCTGAAGAAGAATCTTGGCACGGCGACGGCTGTTAATGGGCTATTTGATGCCCTTTTGATTCAGCTATCCGAAAAGAACTTCAAGGTTGCTGACAATATTATCTGCCACAATTCCCATTCACTTGAACTTCCTCCTGAGCTCGAAGCTCCCGCTGCAGAGATCCTCAAAATACTCGACGAATCAGGCTTAGCTCCGCCATTACCAGCGGAGTTGCAAGCGACGCCAAATCATCAGGCGGCTTATAAATTTCTTGCACGGACGCGCCAAATTATTCCCCTCGATCCCAAGGTGACTTTGGGGGGTGAAATTTTCCAAGCTACCCTTAAGAAGGTAAAAGATTTCATTGGAACAAATGGGCAAGCGACGGCTTCCGAGTTGCGCCAGCATCTTAATACCTCTCGAAAGGTGATCATGCCTCTGCTTGAGCGTTTGGATCGCGATAAAGTCACCCGGCGTGAGGGTGATTTCAGAACCTTAATTTAGCTTTTGAGCCGTCGCGGGGCATTCCGATCCCAGTGCCTGGCAAAGGTAAGTTTTGATTACCGTCTTGCCTAGTTTTTGGATGGCGACTTTAAGAGTTGGTCCAGCCAGTCCATTGATTGAGCCTGCCAAGCATCCCACATGGGGCCTCTGTAACCATTGAGTCCGTGGCCTCCCCGAGGGAGGGGGAGGTATTTCGAAACGACTTTTTTTTCGGCGAGGGCTTTGTAAAACTTTTCGCTGTTGCTAGCGGGAACGACGTAATCATCGATGGCGTGAGCGAGGTAGGTGGGAGGAGTTCTTTCGGTGATATGGAGTTCGTTGGAATAGAGCTTGATGAGCTCGTTGCCGGGCTCGGCACCGAGGAGATTTCGGCGAGATCCTTTGTGAGTACCTTCGCGCATGGTGATGACGGGATAGACGAGAATGGCGAAATCTGGACGGCTACTTTGCCGTTGGATTGGGTCTGTGGTTTTTCTTTCACCCAGATCGTATTTGGTGACGGCCATGGAGGCGAGATGGCCGCCAGCA
>ERZ1048068.2777-NODE-2777-length-12032-cov-4.421057_pt1 | contig 12032 bp, 12 predicted proteins | sample MGYA00383098_ERZ1048068 | MGnify/ENA primary metagenome ERZ1048068 (study PRJEB29581, sample SAMEA5548368) | metagenome | biome: marine; feature: coastal; material: water | depth 1 m | study: Short-term variability in the microbial, nano- and picoplankton... | reverse complement strand
TAATCGGCAGCTTTGGCTTCTTTTAAAAGCGATATATTTTCAAAATAATTATGCGTCTTATGCCCAACATGAACTGCATTTTCATTTATTGGGTGAGTCCAGTTTAAACACAGCTTGCTCGATGTGTCAGAGCCCAAACGTTCTCTTGAATAAACATATAAAACTGGCCCTGCTACCGAAATTATTAGAGATAATTTTAGCACCAAATCTTTTTGCCCAAGGCTAAGATAATATTCCTTAATTGCTTCAAGACTGGCAGTTTCATCTGCAGGCGATAGATCATGCGAAAATAATTGTAAAGCCGATGACCTCAAACGACCCCAATGCCGAGACCAAAATTGCAATTGCCCTTCGGTAATTTGAATAGTTTCAAAAATCCCCATACCATAACCAAATGCAGATTCTCTAGGGTCTAGAGATAATTGATCCCCAGGATATATTTTTTCTATTCGTATCATAACCCTTTTAATGTTGATTCTATGGCTGAGCCTTTTGCAGCAGTTTCCATATATTCAGCTTCCGCATCGGAATCCCATACGATTCCACTACCCACATTATAATAAATACGACCCTTGGTATATTGTAATGAGCGAATAGATATATTAAACTCAGCATCTTGATTAAAGCCAATATAACCAAAGGAACCGCAGTAAAGTCCACGACGATTTTTTTCTAACTTTTCTATAATCTCCATTGCTTTTATTTTAGGGGCCCCGGTTATCGAACCTCCAGGGAACATCGAATGAATTGCATCAAAAATATCATACTCAGGAGATAGCTTTGCTTTCACTTCTGCCGTAGCATGCATTACACTCTTATAATACTCTAAATTATAATCAGTATTTGCGTTCACACTACCAAACTCAGCAACCTTCCCTAAATCATTACGCTCAAGATCAATGATCATAAGTAGCTCAGCACGATCTTTTTCCGATAGCTCTAAATCTTTAGCAAATAAACGATCTTCTTCTGCTGTTTTGCCTCTAGGTCGTGTTCCCTTAATGGGCCGTGTTACCAAATTATTTTTACTTTTTTTCAAAAATTGCTCAGGGGAAGTTGAAATCAATTGAACTTCTTCACCATTGAAAAAACCACTATAGGGTGCTGGATTTCCTTTTCTCAAAGCTTGGTATAAATCGACCAAAGCTCCATCGAATAAACCATCTCTCCTTCGAGATAAATTCACTTGATACACTTCACCTAAAGCAATATGAGATTTGATCCGCTCTACTGATGCTTGAAATTCTTCTTGGGAAGTATCCCATTGCCAGTCACTAAACGAAAATTTTCGATCCTCTTTAAGCCTAGCCTTCGCTATGCCTGACTCAATTACTGAATTCAAACGAACAAAAGTATCTGCGGCTGATTCTCGCACCTCTGAAGCGATAAGGAAAACCTCTCCTGAGACTTTATTCTTAGCAACAATCCCGTCATATAAGCCAAAGCAATAATTTGGTATCGCTAAATCATTGGTAGAAACAATTGGTATCTTTTCCAAACAACGTCCGTAATCATAACTGATAAAGCCGACAGCACCACCAAGAAAAGGTATTTCCGAATAAGTATTATTCAGGTAAGGGTTCATCAACTTTCGAAGTTCCGAGAGATCATCACCACCCTTTATACATTCAAAAGGATCAGAACCGTAAAAGCTCCACTCACCTAGATTATCCACTATTTGTGTACTGTCTAAAGCAAACCCTAATTTTTCACCACAAAATATATCCACTAGCTCTCGGCTCAATAAAGCATTTGAATACGGTTGAATTTGCATCGGATTATAATTACTGACGAGCCGCCTTTGAAAAAAGCCAAATACCTAGAAGCTGAAAAAGAATATTGGGAATCCAAATAAGTAAATCTGAACGTATCCCTATCACACCATCAAACCAGGACATGCAGACAGTGAGAAAATGATATAGCAACGCGATTAATAGAGCGATTAAAACATTAACCAAAGACTCTTTACGACCCACTTGAATAGCTAAAGGAATTGCAACTATTGACAAAGCAAAGACTGAATAAGCCTGTGATAAATTTTCATGGATGTATAATTGCAAATGTCTTCGTTGTTCTGAGATCATGCCATCCAAATTGTCTTCCTTATCCTTCAAAGAATTCCTCTCATCCATTAGTTGAGCCAAAGTCATGTCTTTATATCGAATAGGCGCAGCCGATAAGTCTTCAAATAATGCATCTAAAGGCAAGAGAATCGGAAGTGATTCAAAGTATAAAATTTTTGGGCTGCTAGAACTGATACTACTTGTGTCGAGAGTTGTCCTTGGCTCAATACTTCCATTCTCTAAATTAAGCATCAGCGCTCTTTTATTTTCTTCGTAATTCAGTTCCCCTTTTTTTGCCCTCAAGAAAAGCTCTACTTCGTTCGCTTCATTCAATTCCCATATCCAAAAATCTTTCAATTTTTTTCCCTCACGATCATTCACATAAATAACATAACCAGGGAAGTCCTTTACAAAAGAATTTTCTTGGATGAATCCTAAAGGATTATCTGCAAGAGATTGAGCAATTAAAGATCGATATGCTAAAGATGATTTCGGCCCATAGTGCAGGCTAAAGGCCGCACTGATTAACATTCCTAGAAATGCGATAAAGAAAACAGAAGATGAAATTTGATATAAACTAAATCCTGATGCCTTCATCGCAGTGATCTCTTCATCTGCACACAGTCGACCTAAGCCAATCAAAATTCCTGACAATACCGCAAACGGTATCGCAAAAATAGCTAAATGAGGTATAAGTAATGCTATTAATTGAAGAAATAACTTAAAGCCTAGCTTGCCACTGGTAAGTAATTCTGACAAATCTCGAATTGTTTCTCCCATCAATAAAACGAACAGGAAAAAACAAAAAGAAATACCTATTGAGATTAATAATTCCTTAAATATATAACGATGTAGTAAATTAATCATATGAATTTCTTTTTCAAAGTAATCATTGATAATACGAGATTATCCACTAGTAAAGTTAACATAATCCAATCAACAACCATAAAGAACAAAATATGTCTAAAACAGAACAAGAAATTATCCAAATATTCAAGGATAGCGGTGCATTATTAGAAGGACACTTTGTTCTCAGATCAGGACTTCATAGCGGACATTTCTTTCAATGTGCCCAAGTCTGCCAATATTTAGACAAAGTGACACGCTTAGTCGAAATTCTTGTTGAACAATTGAAGGATTACGAAGTGACAACAGTTGTAGGCAATGCTATGGGTGGCTTAGTCATTGGCCAAGAGGTCGCCAGACAACTCAATAAACGATACATTTTTTTAGAAAAGGTAAATGATGCACTCAAATTAAGACGGAATTTTAAATTTTCGCCTGACGAAAAAGTCTTAATTATTGAAGATGTAATCACCAAAGGAGGAAGAGTCTATGAAGCTATTGATGAAATAAAGTCACATGGAGGAAATCCAGTAGCTGTTGGAGTTATTGTCGATAGGAGTTCCGGAAAAACACATTTTGAAATTCCTCACCATAGCCTTGCTGAACTCAATTTTCCGACATACGAAGCCGATAAATTACCTGAAGAACTTAAAAATATCCCCACTTCCAAGCCTGGAAGTTAAATACCTGATATATCAATAGATTAATCCGAGATGATTAAATTATTTAACAGATTTAAAAATAGCCCAAGTTCCATAGCCGTTTTTTTTCGATTTGCTGGAGTAGGATTATGTATTTCAATTATTGATATCACCCTCTTATACTTCCTCAAAGAAATAGATATTTTTAATCTCTTTTTTAATCGCTCTATTTCACTATCTACATCTATTCTGTTTGGCTACTTCCTAAATCGCTACTTCACTTTCCACCATATAGAGATTGGACGAGCTCTCTGGGATTCAATCATTCGACATTTTAGTGTGCATGCTGTTGGTGGCATAATAAATATGCTGATCTTCCTAATCAGTCTATCCCTCCTTAAGAAAATATTTTTCGAAGGCATCTTATTTGAACTGATTTTAGCTGTTGCAGTAATTTTTGGTGGAATAACTGGTTTAACTTTCAACTTTTTCTTTTCAAAGAAAATTGTTTTTGATAATTAATGTTCAATGTATAGACTTTTTTTCAATGGCTTAAAACTCTACTTCACTGCGTATTTTAATGCATTTAAATTTAATAAGAAAAGGGAAAATCCATTCAGTTTTAAACGAGTTCTTTTTCTCACTTTATTTTTTCCACCCTTTATAGTTCTACAAATCATTCATTATTTAGGTTTCATCTTAGATGATATTTTTTACTCAAAATATAAAGATCAATCCTGTAACAAAATTCTCTTTATTATAGGCATACCTAGAAGTGGAACTACCTTTATCCATAGAACCATTTCGGAATTACAAACAAGTACTACTTTTTCGACCTGGGAAGCAATTTTCGCTCCGGCTATTTGCGAAAAAAAATGCCTAAATTTACTCAATAAAATAGATACGATAGTCGGCAGACCTATCAACAAGGTACTTAATTTTTTTATTCGGCTATTTGGTGATGATTTCCATAATGTACATTCGGTTACATTAGAAGCTCCCGAAGAAGATTATCTAACGCTTCTACCCATTGGTGCGTGTTTAATTACACTCTTTGCTTTCCCGAACAGTCCTGAGCTTAGGAATTTAACTCATTTTCAAAGTATGTCTCGTCCCGATAAAACAGCTATCTTAGCATTTTATAAAAAAAACATCCAAAGACATCTTTACGGCAAAAATGAAAGTATTTTATTTCTTTCAAAAAATGCTGCATTTTGCACCTGGTTACCTGAATTGAAGACCTTATTCCCAAAGGCTAAATTCATTCTTTCTATTCGAGACCCTAAGACGGCTATTCCATCTCAATTAAATGCCTTAAAATCAGCTAGAAAACTTTTTGGAACTGACCCCAATGGCACGCTAACAATGGAAATCATTCGACAATCTTTTGAACAAAGCTATTCTTCAATTTTAAACTTTCTCAAAAGTACACCTAAAGGAATATGTGCCCTCATACAGCAAGAACAATTAAGAGAAGAACCTGAACGCATCTTAAAAGAAGCTTTAAATCAAGTAACAGTTACTGCCTCAAATCAAGTAGTTATACCCAAAACAAAAAGCACTCATCCCACTAGCAAAAAAAATACTTCCATATTGCAAGATCCCATTGACCCAAATTTAACAAATATCTATCAATCAATCACTGACTTAGACTCTACGTTTAATGATTAAATAATGCTTTTTTAACTTCTGGTCCATGAATACAAGCCACCCAAATAAAACAACAAGTATAGCATTTTTCTCCGATTCATTATCGGAAAGAAATGGCACGGGAGCTTACTATTTTGATTTAATAGAATCTTTAAAACCTAAAATTCCTAATTGTGAAATATTTCAGCCCTTACGTGATGTTCGATTGAATCTTTTATCCATCCCCATGCCCGGAGATCCTTCACAAAGATTGATAACGCCCAACCTATTTAGAATTCATCAAGGCTTAAAGAAACTAAAACCTACAATCATTGTTTCAGTTACTCCCGGTCCCTTTGGGCTGGTTGGTTATCTCTATGCTAAAAAACATAAGATTAAATTCATAACCGCCTTTCATACTAATTTTGAACAACTGACTAAAATTTATTGGAATCCGTTTAATCGCTTCTTTGCCAATTTATATTTGAGATCAATAAATAAATTACTTTGCCAAAATAGTTATCACACGCTCATTCATAATTCAGAACTGATTAAAGAAATAGAATCCTTTGGTAGTAAGAATCATAAAATAATGGGGACACCCTTACCTCAATATTATTTAAAAAAACCACTTAACACCACCCCAAAATCAATTAAGCAAATTTGTTATGCCGGCCGTCTTGCTGCGGAAAAAAATATTGATCTTATACTTCAGGCTGCCGCACATTTTTCCCAAATAAAGTTCGTTATCATCGGTGAAGGCCCATTAAGAAAAAAACTGAGAAAAGAAGCTAGTACCCTTCGGAATGTTCAGTTCATGACATGGCTCAATCGTGAAGAATTAGTGAATATGGTGGATTTATCCAGTGCACTACTATTACCATCCAAAATTGAAACCTTCGGCTCTGTCGCTTATGAGGCAATGGCTAGAGGCCGTCCCGTTATTGTTTCAAAAAATGCAGGTATAAATGAATGGGAGACACTCAGTAAACACATCATACAACTAGAGAATGAAGCTAGTCTCATCGACACCATACAAAAGCTTATTGAGATGAGCGATGAAGAACGTATTACGCTTTCAAACAATGCCTATACTGCCGCTCGAGAATTTCACACTAATACCATTCAACAATGGATTGATCTGCTCTCAGAAGACAGTGAATGACTTAAGCTGTAAGATTAATAATGAAAGCCATTATCTCCATCCATGATTGCATGCCTGAAACCATGGATAAAATTCAGTATATACTAGAATGGTTAAAAGAACGAAATATACCACCGGTTACTTTATTAATCGTTCCTGGAAAAAACTGGACGGAGCAACACTTAAGCCAACTCAAAAAATACGTACAAGAAGGCTACACTCTAGCTGCTCATGGATGGCACCATCATGTTGAACCAAAGAAAATTCTACATCGAATACATGCACTCATTATTTCAAAAAATGTAGCCGAGCATCTTGATTTAGATGAGCAAGGTATCCTAGACCTACTCAACCGCTCTCATCAGTGGTTTATTCAACAAAATCTGCCCTCGCCTTCGTTATACGTGCCACCGGCATGGGCACTAGGTGCTATCAATAAACAAAGCCTTCTTAAAACTCCTTTCAAACAAATAGAAGTCACACGTGGCCTTATTAATTTAAACTCAAATCATAAGCCAAAGCTAAAAACCCTACCTTTAACCGGCTATGAAGCAGATAGCTCTTTTCGGGCTCTTTTCCTCACTCGATGGAATCAATTCCAAGAAAAAAAAGCCCTTAAAAAAGCGCTTCCGCTAAGAATATCTATCCATCCTTACGACCTTAATTTGCCCATTGCCCATCAGCTTGAGCACCAATTATCTTCGGTAGAATCATTTTTAGGCTATGAGGATCTTATTTACTAAAAGCTTTGAATACTTCAGCCCTCAAGTCGTACCCAGCGGCTTGCTTGGGCGATAGAAAATTGAAACTTCCTTGCATGCTCTCGAATTAAAAATGGCATATCCCAAGATTTTAAGAGCTTAAATTTTCCATGCTCCTCTAAAGCTTTTCTTAACCCTGAAAAAGAATCTTCGGCATTTATACCTAGCCAATGATCTTTTGGTGTAAATGACTCTAACCAAGTAAACGGAGTGGTTATAAATAACTGCCCATTCGGTCTGACCAAAGTTGATAAACGATCCAGTAAAACATTTGGATTCGGTAAACGACAAATTAGGTTGCAAGCTAGCACGCAATCAAAGTCTCCCAAATCCTCTCTTAAATTTTCTGCATCTCCAACCTCAAAAGAAACACGATCTCTTCGTGACTTTACATCTAAAATAACCTCCTCTGATATCGACTGGTGGCCAGAGATCAAACGATCTACACGGTGACGACCCTCATTTTTTAAAACATTTGCCGCATTGATGAATGCTTCAGAGTAATCTATACCCACAACCGAATTAATATGCTTACTCATTTCAAAAGCTGATCGACCAACTGAACAACCAAGGTCTAAGGCTCTTGATTGACTAGGCAACGAGTCAAAATCCACTCCCTCTAAGACACATCGTTTAGAAAAATCAAGTGCTTCCGATACAGGGAAATCATAGGGAAATAACTTTTCTTTAGTGGCATAATGAAACAGCAAATACTGATTCAGTAAATCATCTGATTCATACAAGGTATGCATTATAAATGAGGTAAATTATACCAGTAAAGGTGTACCTGACTCTAAGGCAGAAACCATAAATGCCGCTGGCTTATACTTCTGAATTAAAATTTCTGTCTTACCATCTTTGTACATTCGCACCTCAGGTAAACGAATCTCAGGCGTTTTATGTGGTGCATACAAGACATCATCATGTGAGGCATTCTTATGTTCCTTAAATAAATCAGGGGTAATATTCCCGCCAAGATGATCATCACGACCTGTGGCAATATGAACTGTACCCAAAATCTTTTCATCTTGGATATCACGTCCTGAGAATGGTAATACCTGCGTACCAAAACCTAATTCACCAATCGCACCAATCATCGGATCATCTTTTAAGCGATCGTTATGGGCCTGAATCTCGGCATAATCTCCGTATACAAATTGTGATTTAAATATAGTTCCATCTTTCACATGGAGCAAACCAATCGTTTCTTCTGCGTATTTGAAGGGAAATACTCCATTCACACTTTCAGGAACAAAGTAAACCTCTCCCGCTGGCAAATTAGCCACATCCGGCTTACCTGCAGGGCATAATCCGTGACTCTTTTGAGCTTCTTGTCCATTAGTATTTAAACGCAAAGTGTAGGTAGAGCCTTCAACTTCAAAATCAATTTCAAAATAATCTGCCTTTGTTAAAGCTAAACGAAGCCTTTCTGCTTCATCGCTAACTTCTTGATAATCCACAGCTAAACCTGTATCTAATATAATTTGATTCAGCCCATGAAGAGTCGCGCCACGAAAACTAAACTCCTTACATTTTGCAGTCAAAGGTGCGGTAGCAGAAAAAGTTGAAACCACTAAAATGATATCATATTTGCTATAGATATCCGCGTCCAAACTTAGCTTTTCGCCATTTGGATTATAGCATTCATCCTCCATATCCAAATTACTACCACCCGTTTCTTTATAGGCGAAAATTTCACCACCCTTCCAGTTCATTGCATCCAAAACACCTTTCTGAAAACCTTTATAAAAGACTTCATAGCCATAATTTTGAATTGATAAGGTTTCATCATTTAAAAAAGCAAAATCCTTGATATCTTCAGGATTTGGTAAATCAATTAATACACAGACTTGTTCACCATTACCTACGCCAAAAGACTTAGTTAATAAACGAGTTAAACAGAAAGGATCAAAAGTACGTAAGGATGCGTCGAAGTTCATAAAAACCTAGGTAATTAATAAGATATTTTCTGTCAACGAGAAGTTTGACTATTTCGAAAGAGAGCCACATAAATAAGACACCCAATGAAACGAATTCTAGATATAATATTAGTCGTATTGTTTACATTAATCTTTGCGATCCCCATGCTACTCTTATGTATCGTGCAAAAAATCCTACTCGGATCCCCTATATTTTTTCATCAAGAAAGAATTGGTCATCAAGGACGCCCTTTTTATATCCATAAATTTCGCACAATGAAACCAGGCAAAGAGCCAGATGCACAACGGATTACTTATTGGGGAAAATTCCTTCGATCCACTAGCTTGGATGAACTGCCTGAATTATGGAATGTCTTTATTGGAGAAATGAGCTTTGTCGGACCAAGACCCTTACCCACAAGCTATAAAAATCGATACACCCCAGAACAAAATAGACGTCATCAAGTCCTTCCAGGTATAACGGGATGGGCACAAGTAAACGGACGCAACAATATCACCTGGGCCAAGCAATTTGAGCTCGATTGTTGGTATGTGGATAAACAATCAATAATGCTCGACCTCAAGGTACTTTTTCTAACAATTTCAGCAGTACTCCAAAGAAAAAATATTAATGAAACAGACCAAGCTACTCGAAGTGAATTTTTAGGTAATGAATAAAATCATGCGCATTGAAAGACAGACCTTATTAGAACTCTTGCAAACCATACTCAGAGAACTCGGTGAAGACCTCGGTAAAGAGACATTGCTCCAGACTGATGAGAGAACACCTCTTTTTGGATCACGTAGTGACTTAGATAGCATGAATTTAGTTAATATTATCACCGAGATCGAAGAACGCTTATCGGATGATTATGATATCAATATCACACTCGCGAGCTCCAGTGCTATGAGCCGAACCCGATCTCCCTTTCTTAGAGTAGGCTCCTGTGTTGACTACATTTTAGAATTGATTGAAAAACAAAACAATGAGTGATCTCGCTTTCATAACTGGAACACGTAAAGGTATTGGCCGAGCCATAGCTGAGCATCTTCTGTCTCAAGGTTGGATTGTCGCTGGGTGTAGCCGGAGAGAGTCAGACCTACAACATGAAAATTATCATCATTTCAATTTTGATGTCTCCGATGAAACTGCGGTCATAGACACATTAAAAAAAGTTAAAAAAACGATACAACCAATCAAGGTGCTCATCAACAATGCAGGGGTTGCCTCAATGAACCACCTTTTACTCACTCCTCTTAAATCTTACGAAGATATTTTCAAAACCAACGTCCAAGGCACCTTCCTTATGCTTAGAGAAACTGCCAAACAAATGAGTCGTTCAGGCGGAGGTCGTATCATTAACTTCACAAGCATTGCCAATCCCTTAAACTTAGAAGGTGAAGCCATCTACGCAGCAAGCAAAGCTGCAGTTGAATCGCTGACTAAAACGGCAGCCAAAGAACTCGCAGGAATGGATATTACCGTAAATGCCATCGGGCCGACTCCAATCGAAACCGATCTCATCAAACTCGTGCCCAAAGAAAAAATTGAGGCCCTCGTGAAACAGCAATCGATCCAACGACTAGGCACCTACGAAGACATTCTCAATACTGTAGATTTTTTAATTAAGCCTCAAAGCGATTTTATCACTGGGCAAATCCTCTACCTAGGAGGCGTTAACTAAATCACACCGTGACCCATTGGCTCAACGAACGTATTCAAACATTTGCAGAGAGACCTTTTTTATCTCTCAAGGACACACAATATACTTACATAGATCTATCAGAGGCAATCCAACAAGCCAAAGAGACATTCACTCAAGCAGGAATCCGAGCCGGTCATATTACTATCCTTAATGGCGACTATACCCTGAATGCTATTGCCGCCCTGCTCGCCCTTTTTGAAATGAAAGCTATGGTCGCACCCATCGCTACTGATGCAGAAAACGAACGGCAACAACGCATCCAAGCCTCCAATGCCCAATGGGAAATTCATACAGAATCCCATTCTAACTTTAGCATCCAAGCTCTTAATCCAGCAGAAGAAACCCATACCTTTGTCGCTTCACTGAAAGATAATCAAGAAGCAGGCTTAATCCTTTTTAGTAGCGGTAGCACTGGAAAACCCAAAGCCATGATCCACTCAGCGGATCGTCTCCTCTCCAGCTTCCAAAGCAAACGCCAGAAGAATCTCAACATTCTTATCTTCCTACTCTTCGACCATATCGGCGGTCTCAATACTCTCTTCAACGGTCTTTCGACAGGTGCTCTCATAGTCGCTCCACAAAACCGAGACCCCGAAACGATTGCTCAAGCCATCCAAACACATAAAGTCAAACTACTCCCCGCATCCCCCACCTTCCTCAATCTATTTCTTATAAGTGGCGTTCAAACCAAATATGACTTATCCAGTCTTCGCTTCATTACCTATGGCACTGAACCCATGCCTCAATCACTACTCAAGCGGATCAAAGAAGCCTTTCCTCGAACCAAACTCATCCAAACCTTCGGCACCAGTGAAACAGGAATCAGCCAAACAACCAGTCGTTCCTCTACCAGTACACTCATTAAATTTGACGACCCAAATACCGAATACAAAATCGTTGATGGTGAACTATGGCTACGATCGAAAAGCCAAATTCTCGGCTACCTCAATCACGAGATGAGTCGCTTCACCGAAGACGGATGGTTCAAAACGGGTGATCTCCTAGAACCCGCTGACGAAGACGAAGGACAAGGATATTTTCGCATTGTTGGACGTAAACAAGAAATCATCAATGTTGGAGGCGAAAAAGTCACCCCCTCAGAAGTCGAAAGCACCTTACTTGAAATGCCTGAAATCGCAGACTGCTTAGTCTACGCTGAAAGCAACGCCATCACCGGACAAATCGTAGCCGCTGAAATTGTCCTCAAAGCAGGCAATGATCCCAAGGTTATGAAACGAGCAATCAAGAATTACTGCCGTGCTCAACTCTCCCCATACAAAATACCCGCTCGCATTCAATTTAAAGAAGCCACCAACTTCTCCA